>PPYE01106434.1_pt1 | contig 104783 bp, 99 predicted proteins | sample 1559881 | NCBI WGS metagenome assembly PPYE01 (sample SAMN08240022, study PRJNA423297) | Human gut metagenome, whole genome shotgun sequencing project.
ATACGCAGGAAGCAATCGTTTCTCAGGCTCAGTGGGACAGGGTGCAGGAGCTGCGAAAAAACAAACGCCGTCCCACAAAGGCGGAACGGCAGGGATTATTCTCCGGGCTTCTGTTCTGTCCCGATTGTGGGAATAAGCTGCACTTTGCTACCTGCAAAAGCTTTGACGGCAAGCAAGACCACTATGTATGCTCCAGCTACAAAAGCGGTCGAGGCACCTGTTCTGCCCACTATATCCGGGAAGATGTACTGCGGGAACTGGTGATGGAGCGCATCCGTGCGGTCAATGCCTATATTCGGCAGGACGTGGAGGGTTTTCAAGAGGAATGGCTGCAATGCCGCCGCTCCGATCAGGAACGCAACATCCGAGAAGATCGGAAGCGAGTGGAGCAGGCCAAGAAACGGCTGGCTGACCTGGATGTTCTTCTGTCCCGACTTTATGAGGATTTTGTCCTGGGTGATCTGAGCAAGGAGCGGTACAAGAAAATGACCGCCGATTACGAGGCAGAACAGGAACGGTTAAAACTCGAAATTGAAGTGACGGAAGAATGGCTGGAAACGCAGGAAACTATGAGTGCTGATGTAGACGCCTTTGTCGCCCTGACCCAGAAGTATGTGGATGTGCCGGAATTGACACCTACGATAGTCAATGAATATATCAAGAAGATTGAGGTGTTTGCGCCGGACAAATCCAGCGGCAAGCGGGTACAGAAGGTGAAAATCTATTTCAACTTCGTGGATGACGTAGAGATTCCTGTGGTTTCCGAGCTTGTTGTTGCGAAATCTACCCCTGGACGCAGAAAAACGGCGTGACCATTGCGGTCACACCGTTCTCTGCCCCTCGCAATGCTAAATAGTACCTTATCACTATTAAGCCTTGCGATTGCTGGTTTTTCTTTGTTTATCAATGCTTTGCGGCGCTCTCAGAGGGATTTCGCTCCCTGCAAACATTGAAGCCGCAAGCTATTTGTGTTATAAAAACTCCCAAAACTCAGAGTCGGGCAAACCGTGTAAGTTTGTCCGACTCTTACCTTTTCACGATAACAGCAAAAAATCCTGCAGCCCACCGCAATTTCCATTTTCCCATTTGTGCGCAAATATGCGCAAAGAGTTGAAAAGGCGACACTTACGTGTTATTATTTGTAAGACGTATAGATCTTCCAAAATGTTCACTTGCGTCAAAAGTCAGAAGGCTCGTAAGGCAAAACTGATCAAAGCGATTTTCCGCCTGACACCTGATACGTGCATCGCAACACATAGAAGCAAAGGAGTAACAGTCATTGAAAACAGACGATTTCATTGTAGCAATGACAATTATAGGAGTTGCTGCAGCTGTAAATCTGGGTTTCATCGTATACAGATTATTGCGCAATCCATTTCAATATCCTTATTTTGTTTGGTGGTTCGATGTTTCTTATAAGAGGAACGTTGATATAACGAATTGTATTGATAGCTTTTTATGCAACGAGCAAAATTGGCGCGCGTTGAAGCAACACGAGCAGTCCATCAAACAGTGGAAACACGATACAGAGAATTATCTGCAAACATGTATACTAAAGAAAAGGCGCGTCCGACAATATCAAGAAGTTTTAGATGACAACAGCGCATTCCGTTTTGGAACAAGCAGAAATCGAACCCATTATAAGCAGCAAAACTATGTAAAAACGGCTTACAAAATACCAACAGCGGAATCGATAATGGCAGTAAGCTGGCCTTGGCTCATGAATCGTCATGCACAGCTGGAGGAAATTGGCTTCGAAGCAACGCTGAAAGAGTATCACAGCAAAAACCAGCGAAAGCTGATGACGAAGGCGCTGCGGAAAGAAATCATGAAGCGCGATCATTACACTTGCCAAATGTGCGGAAAGTTTATGCCAGATGAAATCGGACTGCATATTGATCACATCGTTCCGATTGCAAAAGGCGGCAAAACAGTCCCGTCCAATTTACAGGTGCTATGCTCAAAATGCAATGGGGCTAAGGGCACTAAAACGCGCTAAAAAGATACTGTCCAAAAATGAAAGCATCGCAGCAGCTGAAGCAGGCTTTTGCAGCGGAGAGAAACGGCATATCTCGACCTATTTATCCAACACCACCGCCCGGCTGGTTTTTTCGCACAAACCGAAACCAAGCTGCGTATTTTCCGTCTGAATGTGCAGGACTCTGCACCTGGGAGCGGTGGCAAGAATTAAGACTAATTCAGGTATCATTGGCTATTTTTTTCGGCACAACCCTGCTATAATGTTTCCACACAACAATGCGTCTTTAGGAGAACAGAGCAAATGGCAAGCACGGAACCATCAATGACCGAACAGCATACATGCAGCGCGACGGCTCTGCCGGAGGGAGCCTTTCTCCCGGCCGGACCACAGTGCCCCGGACGCCATCCGGAAAGCGGCGCCGCAGGATCTGCAGGCGCTCTTTTCTGCGCCCGTGCGCTTGTGACACAAGCTGCCGCGGTGTGTAAATACGCGCAGGAGGGCTGCTGATATGGAGCTTTCTTCGTTGTTCCTCGCGGGAAAAGGAAGCGCCCTGACCTCCTTCTTCTCGACGGCATTTCTCGTCGTGTTCCTGCCGTTTTGTCTCGTGGTGTACAGTCTCATGCCGCGGCGCGGGAAAAAAAACTTCCTGCTCGCCGCCGACTGCGCCTTTTTCTGGCTGATCAGCGGCAAGCTGCTCGTATACCTGCTTCTGACGGCGCTTTCGATGCACTACTTCGGACTGTGGCTGGACAAAATACAGTCGGAGACGAAGCTTCTGCTCGCGCAGACGGAAAAAGCCGAGCGCAAGACCGTGCGCAAGCGGCAGCAGGCCGTGCAGCACCGGATCCTTTTACTGGCCGTCATTTTGCACATCGGCGTCCTGTTCGCACTCAAATATTCCGGCTTTGCCGCGACGAATGTCAACACGCTCCTGGCGCACCTGCACATTCCCGTGCAGCTGGCGATCCCGAAGTATGTGATGCCGATCGGTATCTCCTTTTTCACGCTGCAGGCGCTGTCCTACATCGTGGACGTGCAGCGCGGCGTCACAAAAGCGGACACGAATCTGCTGCGCCTGACGCTGTTCATCAGCTTCTTCCCGCAGATCGTGGAAGGGCCGATCTGCCGCTACGACCAGACCGCGCAGCAGCTCTGGGACGCAAAGCCAATCACCTACGAGAACCTGACGCTCGGTCTGCAGCGCATTGCCTACGGCATGATGAAAAAGATCATCATCGCCGACCGGCTCAACCCGCTCGTGAGAAATGTCTTTAATAACTACACCGACTTTGACGGCGGCGTGATCGCACTGGCTGCCGTGTGCTACACCGTGCAGCTGTACATGGACTTTTCGGGCTCGATGGACGCCGTCACCGGCACGGCGCAGATTCTCGGCGTCACAATGCCGGAAAACTTCCGACAACCGTTTTTCTCCAAGACGATCTCGGAATTCTGGAAGCGCTGGCACATCACGCTCGGCACCTGGTTCAAGGACTACGTGTTCTACCCGGTCGTCACGCTCAAGCCGCTGGAAAAGCTCACTTCCGCCGCCCGCAAACGCCTCGGCAACCACTACGGTCCGCTGCTGGCGAGCGCCGTCGCGCTCTTTTGCGTGTGGTTCTGCAACGGTCTCTGGCACGGTGCCGCGTGGAGCTATCTCTTTTTCGGCATGTACCACTTCGTGCTGATCCTCGGCGGCAACATCATCGCCCCGCCGGTGCGGGCCGTCAACGCACGGCTGCACATCCGCGCCGAGAGCTTCCCGTACCGTCTGCTGCAGATGCTGCGCACGACGGTGCTGGTCATCATCGGCGAGCTGTTTTTCCGTGCAAACGGCCTGCGCGCAGGTATGCAGATGTTCCGCACCATGGTCACCGGATTTGCATTCCCCGTCTTTGACGATGCGCTCTTCAAGGCGCTCGGTATTGACAAGTTTGACCTCATGATCGTTGCTGTGACGCTGCTGATCGTGTTCGTCGTGAGCGTGATCAACGAAAAAGGCAAGTCCGTGCGCGCGCTGCTGGCACAGCGCCCTGCTGCGGTACGCTGGACGGTCTTCTACGCGCTCATTTTGTTCATCATCGTTTTCGGAGCATACGGAAAGGGCTACGTTCCCGTCGACCCCATGTATGCGAATTTTTAGGAGGCACGCATGTCCCGTTTTCTCAAACATACGCTCAGATGCGTCGTTTTTCTCGCCGTGCTGGCGCTTTTGCTGACCGGTGTGTCGCAGCTGGTGCGGCCAAAAAACAACACCCGCAGCGACGGCATCCATGACCCCGCGGCCAACGGCATCCTCGGAGAACCGGACAACACGATCGACCTGCTCATCCTCGGTGACAGCGAGAGCTATTCCGCCTTCATCCCGATGCAGCTGTGGCAGCAATACGGTTACACGGCCTACTGCTGCGGCACATCCAGACAGACTCTGTACTATTCGGAAGCGTTCTTGCACAAAGCCTTCCAGAAGCAGTCGCCCAAGCTTGTGATCCTGGAGACCGATGTGATCTACATCGACTTTTCGTACGGCAGCATGCTACTGCAGGAGGCCGGCGACCTCTTCCCGGTGTTTTCCTACCACGACCGGTGGAAATCTCTGAAGGCAAATGACTGGCGCATGACCGTCAATTACACCCACACCGAAAACGCCAAAGGGTATCAGTTGCGCTGCAACGCCGCTCCGGCGGACGCCAGCAATTATATGACGCCATCGGATGCCTACGCTCCCATCCCGAAGCGAAACCGCGCCTATGTTGAGCGCATCAAAGCCTTCTGTGACGAAAACGGCGCGCAGCTGCTGCTCGTCAGCGCACCCAGCACACTCAACTGGAACATGGCGCGTCACAACAGCACGCAGGCATTTGCCGATGCGCTGGGTATCGGCTTCCTCGATCTCAACACCGCACACGAACAGGTTGCGATCGACTGGAACACGGACACCCGCGACAAAGGTGACCACCTGAATTATTTCGGTGCGCAGAAGGCCACGACCGTGCTCGGTGCGTATCTTGCCGATACCGGTCTGCTCCCGAGCCATAAGGATGACCCGGCCTACGCCGACTGGAACAAGCAGTCGGACGCCTTCAGCCGGACGGTCACCGATGCGCTCGCAAAAACGTAACGGCACCTCCGTTTCAGACAGAAAAAACCTGCGGTTTCCTCGGAAACCGCAGGTTTTTCTTTTTTTGCTGCGCCTTACGCGCCGCCGTTTGTTCCGGAGAAGGTGCAGAACTTTCCCTCGCGCGCGTATTTGCGCAGGACGCCGGCCATGGCCGCAAGGTCGGCGGGCTTGGTCGCCAGAAGCTCATGCCGGGTCTTGGCCAGCTCCTCCGGCGTCACGCCCTTGAGCGCGCGCACGCACTGACTCTCGCACACGCCGGCGGGATCGAGCAAGGGATCGGTCGTATTGACCGCGCCGATGATAATGTCGTCGAGCGGCATGCCCTGCGCCGCAAAATTCTCGATGAAATCGGCAACCGCAGAAAACACCGCGCGCGTATTGTCGAGGTTCGGGTCACGGTAGGAGTAGCAGAAGATGTCGCCGCTGCGGCGCACATTCATGCCCGTGCCGTAAGCGCCGCCCTGCACGCGCACCATGTTCCACAGGTAGCCGAAGCTCACAAGTGAGGACAGCACCGGGCACGCGCCGGAATAGCTGCTGCCGAGGGCGTAGAGGTTGTGCCCCAGTGCGCAGAAGCCCACATCCGCCGGGATCTCGACCGCACAGCCGGCCGCGTCATAGCGCTTGTGTGCAGCCGTCGCGCCGGGCGCGCCCTGCGGCAGCGCGGCGATCAGCCGGGCAAGCACACCGGCATCGAGCGCGCCGGAATAGCCCGCGAAGAGGCGGCTCGTGACAAACACCTTTTCGGTGAGTGCGGCAAGCGCGGCGCTCACCTGCGCGCCGTTTTGCGCAAAGCCGGCGGCCAGCGCCGCAAACCAGCGCACAAAGGTCTCGCCCTCGAGCGTCTCCTTGAGCGCAGCACCGGCCGAAAACGCCGACAGCGACTTGGTGACGGCGAAGGTGTGGCCGTTCGAGATGAGCGACTGGCGCATGAAATAGTCATTTTGCATGACGGTCTCGCCGATGCGGTCCGTCTCGTCATAGCGCCCCTGCGTGAGCAGCTCGCGCAGAAGCTGCACCGCCTCGGCCGCGTTTTCCTCGAGCATGCTTGCCGACACGAGCAGATACGGGTGCACGCGCTCGGTGTCCCCCTGCTTCTGCAGGCAGTCCACACGCAAAAACAGTGAGCCCAGCAGCGCCTTGACGCGGTTTTGCAGCACGTCCGCGGGACAGGTCTCCGTGCGCAGCTCACCGAAGCAGGTGCTCAGCACGTTGAGCATGCACAGCTCCTCGTCCGTGAGGTCGGAGACGTCAAAGTACAGGTTGAGGTACACGATGCCGTTCGTGTCGCCCGAGACGTGCAGCGTCCGGACGCCATTGACCTCGCCCGGCTGCGTCTGCACAGGGGCGACCGTCTGCGGCACATCCTCGAGGCGCAGGTGCGGCAGGCTCATGAGCGCCTGCGCGCTGTCCTCGCTCTGCTGCCACTGCTGCATCCGCCGGAAGGCCGCATACGCCTCGCTGCGCTGATCGGCATCCCACGCGGCGGTGGCGGCGGCGAGCCGCTCGGATTCACGGCGGGCGTCATCCTCTCCCTTCGTGAGCGACGGCAGCACATAGAGGGTGCACAGGTCGCCGCTCGAGCCGAGCAGGTCAGACAGCAGACGCTCAAAATAGCCCGTGTGGATCTTTTCGCGCAGCGCGTCGAACACGGCGGCGTTGTCGATATACGCCAGCGGATCACCACCGTAGAGCCAGCTGTCAAACGCGCGGCAGGCAAGCTCCACGCCGTAGGGCTCGGTGATCTCGCGGTTGGCGAAGGCAAAGCGCTCGAGCGACGCCGAGAGCGCCGCGCGGTCGAGCCCGGCGGCGAGCATATCGCGTGTGACCTCCGCCGCAAGGGTCTTGACCTTGTCAAAGGCGTCTCTGGTCGTGTTGCGCACGATGAGCGCGGCGCTCGGCTGATAAATGCCGTCGGAGATCTCGAGCGTCACGTCCTGCGCAAGACCGCGCTCAAGGAATGCGCGCTTGAGCGGCGCCTCATTCGAGCCGGTGAGATAGTCCGAGAGGATCTTGGCTGCATAGACCGTCTCCACATCGTCATAACGGCACAGGAGCTTGGAGAGGCTCATATGGCAGAGCGTCTCCTCGCCGGGCATCGCCTCATAGTACACCGTGGCCTCGCCCGTGCGGGGCTGCTGCACCGTGAAGTCAAAATCCGGGGCGCGGTATGTGTACTGCGACAGGTACTCCGCGTCGATATAGGCAAGCACGCGCTCGGCGTCCATGTGGCCGTCGAGGAAGATGCGCGCGTTTGACGGGTAGTAAAAGCGCTTGTGCGCGGCAATAAACTGCGCATAGCTCAGCTCGGGGATGTGCTCCGGCTTGCCGCCGCTCGAAAACCCGTAGCAGGTGTCGGGATACAGCAGCCGGTCCGTCCCCTCGCCGATGACGCGCTCGACATCGGCATAGGCGCCCTTCATCTCGCTGAAGACGACACCGTTGTAGTACGGCTGCGCCTGCTCATTGTCGAACTCGTAGTGCCAGCCCTCCTGCATGAAGATCTCGGGCTTTTCGTAGATGTTCGGGCAGAACACACCGTCGAGATACACGCGCATGAGGTTGAACAGATCCTGCTCGCTGCGGCTGGAGACCGGGAAGATGGTCTTGTCGCTGTAGGTCATGGCGTTGAGGAAGGTCTGCATCGACCCCTGCAGCAGGGACACGAACGGCTCCTTGACGGGAAACCGCTTCGAACCGTTGAGCACGCTGTGCTCCAGGATGTGGAACACGCCGGTGTCATCCTCCGGCAGGGTCTTGAAGCCGATGCAGAAGGTCTTGTTCTCGTCGTCGCGGTCAAAGTACAGGAGCTTCGCTCCGCACTTCTTGTGCCGCATGGTGTACAGCATCGCCGCCTTGGAGGCGACGTACTGCTTCTTTTCCAGCTCGAAGCCGCAGCAGATATCGCCGGGCTGAGCGTCGGTAAGCTTCACATTTTCTCTGATCATGGTTCCCTCGCTGACATCAAAGTGATTTGCTGAACATTTGATAGTATGCATTGCTCGCGCGCAGCTCATCCGGCGTGCCGGCGGCTTCGACCGCGCCGTCGCGCATGACGATGACGTAGTCGGCGCGTTTGGCCGCCTCATAGCTGTGCGCGATCATGACGGTCGTGCGATCCATCATGAGCCGGTCCATCGCCTCGGTGACGAGCGCGGTGCTCGTGGCGTCGAGGTTGCTTGTCGCCTCGTCGGGCAGGAGGCAGTCTGCGCTGCGCAGCATGGCGCGCGCAATGCGAAACCCTTTCAAATGAAAATGATGCGTTTTGGTCTTTGCCAAACGCGTGACAAATGCAGCACCATTTTAACGCATTCTTTGCGCAATTTCAATAGTCGGGGGCCGCCCTCCGGCCGCCGTTTTCTGCGCATTTCCATTAAAATCCTACAGAAACCATATTTTTCTGGGCATTTTCCTGCTGCACACAAAAAAAGCAAGGCTTCCCGGATCCGGGAAGCCTTGCTCGGCTTGTCAAATCCCCGCAGCGTCCCGCCGCAGGAGCTTCAGGTTTTCGTTCATGTGCCGCGGTTACTTTTTCGGCTTGTGCGCACACGCTCTGCCGCACTGCGCGCAGTTGCCGGTGCAGTTTCCGCCGCAGCAGCCGCCCTTTTTCATCGTGCGCCGCCAGACGCGCCACGCGATCACGGCGCACACCGCAACGATTGCCAGCAGGATATAATCGAGCGGACCCATCACACCAACCCCGCGATCGCATACGCAACGAGCGCCACGACCCACGCGACCGTGCACTGCAAAACGACGACGCCAACCGTCTTGAGCCGGGAATCCAGCTCGCGCCGGATGGTCGCAACAGCGGCCACACACGGCGTGTACAGCAGCGTGAACACGAGGAAGCTCACCGCCGCGCGCGTGCTCAGCAGCGACGAGATCGCCGCGCCGCCGAGCAGCACCTGCAGTGTGCTCACGACGGACTCCTTGGCGATGAAGCCGGAGATGAGCGCCGTGGCGCAGCGCCAGTCACCGAAGCCGAGCGGCCGGAAGATCGGTGCGATCCAGCGTCCGATGAGCGCGAGCAGGCTCGCGGCGCTGTCGACCACGACGTTCAGGCGCGTGTCAAAGCTCTGCAAGAACCAGATGATGATCGTTGCGAGGAAGATGACCGTGAACGCGCGCTGGAGGAAATCCTTTGCCTTCTCCCAGAGCAGCAGCGCCACGCTCTTGAGTCCGGGCATGCGGTAGTTCGGCAGCTCCATGACAAACGGCACGGGCTTGCCGCGAAAGACCGTCTTGTTCATGATGAGCGCCGCGACGATGCCGATGAGCACGCCGAGCGCATACAACCCCAGCATGACGAGCGCACGGTAGCGCGGGAAAAACGCCGCGGTGAAAAACGCATAGATCGAGATCTTCGCCGAGCAGCTCATGTACGGCGTGAGCAGGATGGTCATTTTCCGGTCGCGGTCGGACGAGACGGTACGCGTGGCCATGATGGCCGGCACCGAGCAGCCGAAGCCGATGAGCATCGGCACGATGCTGCGCCCGGACAGGCCGATCTTGCGCAGGGGCTTGTCCATGACGAAGGCCACGCGCGCCATGTAGCCGGTGTCCTCCAGAATGGACAGGAAGAAAAACAGCGTCACGATGATCGGCAGGAACACGAGCACGCTGCCGACACCGGCAAACACGCCGTCAATAATGAGGCTGTGCACGACGGGGTTGATGCCGTAGGCCGTGAGCGCCGCGTCCACGACGCCAGTCAGCGCGTCAATGCCGAGCTGCAGCAGGTCGGACAGCCACTTGCCGACGACGTTGAAGGTGAGATAAAACGTGAGCAGCATGACGAGCAGAAACATCGGCATGGCGGTATATTTGCCCGTGAGGATGCGGTCGATCTTCATCGAGCGCGCGTGCTCCTTGCTCTCATGGCACTTGACCACGGAAGCGGCCACAACGGCCTCGATGAACGTATAGCGCATATCGGCCAGCGCCGCATTGCGGTCGAGCCCGGTCTCGTTTTCCATCTGCACGATGCAGTGCTCGAGCAGCTCGCGCTCGTTCTCGTCGAGATCGAGCACCTGCGCCAGATCATCGCCGCCCTCGATGAGCTTGGCCGCGCAAAAGCGCGCCGGCACGCCGATGCGGTCGGCATGGTCGGCGATGATGTGCACGACCGCATGGATGCAGCGGTGCACGGCGGAATCGTCCGAGCAGAAGTCCGTCACCTTCGGCAGCGTGCGGCTGCGCGCGACGCTCAGCGCCTGATCCACGAGCTCGGACACGCCCTCCCCCTTCGCCGCCGAGATCGGCACGACGGGGATGCCCAGCGCATCGCTCATCTTCTGCACGTCGATCGCGCCGCCGTTGGCGTGCACCTCGTCCATCATGTTCAGCGCCAGCACCATCGGCACGCGCAACTCGAGCAGCTGCAGCGTGAGATAGAGGTTGCGCTCGATGTTCGTGGCATCGACGATATTGATGATGCCGTCCGGCTTTTCGTTGATGATGAAGTCGCGCGAGACGATCTCCTCCTGCGTGTACGGACGCAGTGAGTAAATACCCGGCAGGTCGACGACGGAGCAGCCCTTCTCATCGCGCATCTCGCCCATTTTCTGGTCGACGGTCACGCCGGGGAAGTTGCCCACGTGCTGATTCGAGCCCGTGAGGGCGTTGAACAGCGTCGTCTTGCCGCAGTTCTGGTTGCCGACAAGTGCAAAGATCATGCCGACACCCCCTCGACCTCGATCTTCTCCGCCTCTTCGATGCGCAGCGTCAGCTCATACCCGCGCACGCGGATCTCGATCGGGTCGCCCATCGGCGCCACCTTTTGCAGCGTGACGCGTGTGCGGGGCGTGAGCCCCATGTCCAGCAGACGGCAGCGCAGCGGGCCGTCCCCACCGACCGCCGTGATGATGCCTGAAGAACCGATTTTCAGTTTATCCAATGTCATTGCTTTTGCCTTTCCGTATAGATTGCATTCCCTTTACGATAAAATAGGTGTAGCACGCGGCAGCGGGGTTTTTCAAGTATATGACAGGAATTTCCGCACTTTTTACGGAATTTTCGCGAAAAAATGTGTGTGCGCCAACCAAAAATCCCGGAGCGGCAATGCCGCTCCGGGATGTCCCATTTGGGGGCTTTGGGGGTTGTGCGCCCGCGCCGTGATTACGGCGTTTCGCCTTCTGCGGGCGTTTGCACCGTTTCTGGCTTCACCGTTTCAGCCGGCTGCGCGCTGGGCGCAGGGGAAGCGCTGGGTTCCTCGGGCAAAGCGCTGGTTTCCTCGGGTGAGGCGCTGGGCTCGACCGGAGCGCTCGGCGCACTCGGTACATCCGGTACATCCGGCTCGTCCGGCTCGTCCGGCGTCAGCGGGAGCACCTGCATCATGTACTCCGCCATCATCATCGCAAACTGCTCGCGCGTCGTCACGCCCTGCGGATCGAGCAGCGCCTCGCGGCCGACTGCGACACCGGAGATCAGGCTCTCGGCAACTGCCCAGGTCATGGGCTCCTTCGCGAAATCGGAAACCTTACCCATGTCCGCGAACGTCGACAGATCACCATACACATTCATGTCACAGCCCTTGAACGCTGCGTACTCATACAGGATCGTTGCGACCTGCTCGCGCGTTGCATCGCCGTCCGGGTCGAACTTGCCGTCGCCGATGCCGGCCACGATCTTGTTCTCCGCCGCCCAGATCACCGCGTTGGTGTACCATCTGTTGTCCGCAACGTCGCGGAAGGGATTCTCCCCGGTGACGGCGGGCTCGCCCTCGAGCGTATAGAGGATCTCAACGATCATCGCGCGGGACAGCTTGGTCATGGGCTCAAAGGTCGTCGCGCTCGTGCCGAAGAAGAGCTTGTGCGCAACGACATATTCAATCGCGCCGTGTGACCAGTAGTCGGTCGACGGCATGTCGCTGAAGCTGTGGCCCGGGCAATGCTGATCGCCGGAGCACGGGATGCGCAGCGGATCCTGCCGCTCACAGACCGTGCAGTAGCCGCCGACATAGTGATGCCTTGCCGGGATGCGCTTTGAGCCTTCCAGCGTCGTGCCGCACACAGCGCAGACGATGCCGCCCGCCGTGCCGTCCTCCGTGCAGGTTGCCGGAACGATCTCCGTCGCCTTCGGCGTATGCGGCTTCATCGGAACCTCTGCCTGCGCAACGAGCGTCTCGCCGCAGACGGAGCAGTGCTTGCCTTCCGTCAGGCCGGTCTGCGTGCAGGTCGCATCCTTCGCCGGGTCGATCACTTCCTTGTGACCAAGCGCCGGGATGCTCTCGTACATGATGTTGCCGTTTTCACAGGTGTAGGTACGCACGCCGCTCTCGGTGCAGGTCGGCTCCTTGGTCACGACGCCGTCGTCCCACGTATAGTTGAACTCTGCGCTCATCTTCGCGATGCGCGCGCTCAGCCACGTGTTGAGATCCTTGACGGTGTCGCCGTAGGTCGTTCCGTCGGGCCAGAAGTGATTGTCCGAGCTCGGCTTGCCGACGCGGACCAGCGGCCACTGGCGGTAGTTCATCGCGGCGCTGGCCGAGATGTGCTCATAATACCCCTGAACCTTGCCGTTGTCGCCGACAAGCGCCTGCGCCTGTGCAAGGAAGGTGTTGTGATAGTAGTTGTTCACCGCAGCACGGAAGCCGGGGATCTTGGTGAGTGCCTGGACAAGATAGCGGCCGTTGATGAAGGTGTTGTCCGACGTGATCACGCCGGACCAGCCGCCGCCGCCGGTCAGCTCCATGTCCCAGACGGGGCCGGCGTACATGAGGCCGTCCACGTCCTTATAGAAGAAGAACGAGGAGTAGAACGCGTCGGAGTTGCCGGAGAGGTACTGGATCAGGTAAGCCTGAACCAGCGAGTTCAGATCGCAGTACTCATAGTAGTACTTGCCGGTCTGCGCGTTGTAGCCGGTATAGTTGCCGTCGGCGTCCTGCGCGTAGACGGCGTCTTCAAACTCCTGATAGTACTCGCTGATGTAGGCCATAGCGTCCTTGCCGCACCACTCGGGGCTCTTGACATTCATCGCGGAGCCCTTGCCGGTGATGAAGCCGCTGGCCTCGTCATACTTCGGATCGTAGCTGTCGTCGAGCTTCGTGCCGTTGAGCTCCAGCAGGTAGCCGCCGGTGATGTTCTCCGGCTCGGTCAGGCCCGTGGTATACTGGTAAGTCTGGCCGTACTTGTTCTCGGCCAGTGCCGTGGAAGCGTTCTCACCGTAGCCGGTGTTGCACGCCTCGTAGGCTTTTTCCATGTCAGTGATGTTGACGCCCGTCTTGTTGACGGAGTTTTTCTCACTGACGATGTATGTGCCGCGATACACGCCGTCGTAGTACAGATCCACCCAGTCGGTGCTGGCCGTGTACGGCATGCCGAGCGACTTGGCAAGATCCTTGAACATCTTGTCGCGCATGAGCGTTGCGTCGTGGGAGCCGGCGAGCAGGGTCCATGTCTTGACCTTCTCGCCGCAGGCGATCAGGTCGGACTTGCCGTCGAGTTTGATCTGGTAGGACTTCTTCTCGGCGTTGGTGAAGGTGGTGTTGCCGCGCGCCTTGAGCTGCGTGAGCGCACCGTCATACACGGCCTTGCCGTCCTTGTCTACGACGAGCAGCTTGCCGGTCGCGATGTTGGACTTGCTGGCATCGACAAAGTCTCTGCCCTGTGTGGCCGGATCGTCACTCGTGATGTAGAGCGCGTTGATATTGGCCGACTGTGCGATGTGCACGACCGCAGCCTTCTGGCCGTTGACGAGAACCGCAAGATCATACAGGCCGTCCTGCGCATCCGCCAGCTTGGTGACGTTCACGGCAGCACCGTCGAGCGTCTGCGTGCCCTTCGTGCCCTGCAGCTCGATCTTGAGTGCGTCGCTGTTTTGCGTCGTGACCGTCAGGGCGAGCTTGCTCAGCTTCGCACTGGCCGGCAGGAACAGATACTGATCCGCACCGGACTGCAGGCCGGAGATCGTCTGTCCGTCGACCGTCGCACAGATGTCCTTGAACTGTTCGGACGGCGCGAACTGGTCGGCGTTGAGTGTCGTTGCGCTGACGACATCGGAATAATGCCGAGAATTGAACCATGTGTCGCCGACCTTCGTGCAGCCGTATACGCGGAAGCTGTACGCCGTCGACGGGTTCAGGCCCGTGGCCACGCAGCTGGTCTGCGAGGTCACCTCCAAGACCTCCCAGGTATTCCCGCCGTCGCTGCTGATCTCCACGCGGTAGTTCTCAGCACCGGGAGCCGGATTCCAGCCGACGGTCAGACGCTTCTGACCGACATCCGTCACCGCAACACCGGAGACGACCGGCGGAACGATCTCATACTGTGCGGACACGATGCCATAGTAATCGCCCATGCCGCGGATCGTCACGACGCCATAGCCGACCTTGGTGTTGTTGGAATAGGAAACATAGCCGTCAACACCCGCGTCGCTGGTCTTGACTGTCAGCTTCTGTCCCTCATAGGTGGCCTCCACATAGCACGGTGTGCTGCCGCCCTTATAGGTGGCCGGCCACGTCTTGACCGTTGCCTTGGAGATGTCCCTGCCCACGAAGCCGCACTTCGTGCAGACATGGTTGTCATCCCACTTATGGCCCTCCGGCCAGAGAGATGCACTGTGATGAACGGCGCCGCAGGTCTTGCAGGTGGTCTCCAGCCAACCGTACTTCGTGCAGGTACGGGTGTCGACCGTCTCGGTCACGTGGGCGATGCCGTCATCGCCGAAGTGGTGCATCTTCTCGCCGATCTGCTGCCAGCCGGTGACATAGTCGCCGGCCAGGAAGTACATCTGCTTTTCGGTGCCCTCAACGGTCATCCAGCCGGTGTACTGCGCGTCCTTGACGTCGATCAGCTTGCCGCAGACCGCACAGGCAGACTTGCCATTCTGGTAGGTCGTCAGCTGGTGGCCCTTCGAGCAGCGGGACTGCAGCGTCGTGGAATCGACCACACGGCCGTCCTTGCTGTCGTAAGCGGTGATCGTCATTTCCTCGCCGTTGGCCGTGACGTACAGGATCAGGCCCGCGTAGTCCTGCTCTTTGTACGCGAACGAGAAATCAGAGCTCATCGCATAGTTGACGTTTTTGGACTTCTCACCCAGATCGCCGCAAATGAAATAGGTCACGCCGTTTTCGGTAACGGCCGCGCCGTCCTTGGCCATGATGCGCGCATAAGAGTGGTCATGGCCGGAGAAGACCACGTCGATGCCGGCAGCCTCTGCCGCGGCCGGGATCTGCTCATGGAACCGCTCGCTGCCGCCCTTGGCGTTCGTGTAATACGGCGGCTGGTGGATGGACAGGACCTTCCACATGCAGGTGCTCTGCGCCGCGTCCTGCTTGAGCCATTCGCAGGCTGCGCTCAGGTCGGCGCCGTTGTTGATGACGGCGACGTAGACATCGCCGTACTCCATGGAGTAGTAGTCCCTGCTCGGGAGCTGAAGGATATTGCTGGCAGTGCTGCCGCTGAAATCGCCGTAGTACTCATGGTTGCCGAGCGTGTGGATAAAGTCCACGTTCGGGAACGTGTGGTTAAACGCCTCCTGCATCTCGGCCCACATGGCGTAGTTGGTGCCGTTGTCGACATAGTCGCCCGTCTGGAGGCCGAAATCGACCTGCTTGTCCTTGACGAGATCGCCGAGCGCGTCGAGAATCGCGATGCTCTCGGCATCCGCCTCACGGTCACCGGACATCTGCGTGTCGCCCATGACGACAAAGGCCGTGGTGTCCTGCTGCGCCGCGTTCGTGCGGAAGGTGTGCAGTTCGGACCATGTGCTGCCGTCGCCGACGCGGAACTCATAGTCCGTTCCGGCCGTCAGGCCCGTGAGCTGAATGGTGTTGATATAAGCCGCATCCTTGGAGGTGGAGAAACCGGTGAGCGTAGAGGTGCCATCGGCCGTCTGCCAGTCCTCCGCGCCCTTGACACGGTACTGCGCGACTGCCTTGCCGCCCGTGCTGAGGCCGGACAGCCAGCTGATGTTCTGGTTCGTGCTGCTGCCCTGAACGGCGTTGAGATGGACGGCAGTATACTCCGTGCCGGCAGCGTCCGCCAGAACGGTGACCTTCGTCGCCTCGGCGACGCCCTTCGTGCCGACAGCCGTGAGCACGCAGACCGTGCCGGCGTCCTTGGTCTTCATGGCATCGGTCTCGAGCAGGCCGTTGGCATCGGTCTTGCCGATCTCCGCGCCGTCGAGCGACACGGTCACACCGGCGGCGGGACTGCCGTCCTTTTCATAGACCGCGATCACGCTGGACATGCCGACCGCCTGCGGGCCGGGCTGGATGCTGTAGTATGCCGACAGCGGCAGACGCACCGCCGCCTGAGCCGCCGTATAGGCCTCGCCGTTCGCCGCGGTGAGCGCGATGTTGGACACCGTGTACGTGAACTGGTTGACCGTCGTGTCCAGACCGGCGTCAATCTTGAAGGTCAGTGTGGCCAGCTCGCCCTCGACCGGGGCCGCCGACTCAAGGTGCAGCGTCAGCATGGCCTTCTTAAAGCCGGTCTTGGTATACACCAGTTTGCCGGTCACGCCGTTGGCATAGGTCACCGTCGGCTGACCGATGTCATCGTTGAGGTTGAGCATCGTGATGTCCGCGGAGCGGATCTTGCCGTCCGCCGTGACCGTCAGCGTATAGTCGCTGCCGAGCGGGACGAAGTCCGAGCCGCTGACGCTGACCGTTGCCGTGTCCTGCATATCGCCGGCAACGACAAAGGCCGTGGTCTTTTCGACCGTGTTGCCGAACGCATCGGACACGGAGACCGTCATGGTGTGCTTGCCGTTCTGGAGCGTCAGACGCACGGTCGCATTCGTGTCGGAATTGTCCGACTGGAGTTCCTCGCCGTCGATCTTGATGACCGTTGCCTTGGCATTGATGCCGGAGCGGTTCTGACCGTCCACATCGTCATACGAAGCGACCGCTTCGATTGCATTAGCGTTGATGACGGTGGAGCCGTCGTCCGCAAGCGTCTGGCCGTTGATCGTCATGTCGTGGATGACCGGGTTATCCAGGTCGTCCAGGTTCGTGCCGTAGACGGCGCGATAGTTATCGAAGTAGATGGTGCCGTTGCGCCGCCCAGCGCCCGCATGTCCCATCATATCGTCGACCTTTGCTGGCTGATAGGACAGCCAGAACACACCTGCGCCGGGGATGATGCTCAGCGGGTGCTCATCATTCTGATATTGCCAAATGTCCTGAATATTTGCCGAGCAGTACATCCACCCGGTCCAGTCAATGATCGTGGAGCGCTCGCCATTTGCGCCCTTATGCGAGAGAATGTAGTTTTTAGCTTTATAGTCGCTGCCATTCCAGAACATAATGTCGGCATAGAGCGAATAACACGGCGTGTTTTCCGGTGCATAGATCCAGACGCCGATCTCCGTGGGCGTGCCCTCGATCTTGATCTGGTCGCCGCAGTAGCGAACATAGAAGTTGGAGTTTTTCGACCCGTCATAAGACTCGTAGTCATAGTTCAACTCCATGGCATAGTCGCCGAAGCGCACCTGACCGCCCTCGGCCGCCGTCGTCATCTTCAGGTCGCCGCAGAGATATTGCGTGATAGAGCCGTTCGGCCAGAGGTAATAGCTATAGCCGTTGGCGCGGAAGATGTCCGAAGCCGGAACAGGACTATCCCAGTTGCCTGTGAAGCGGTAGGGTGCAGAGAGCTCCGCCGTCGTCGGGTTGTCCGAGTAGGTACCATGGGTCGTGACAGTGATCGGCGACACATTGCCGATGTAGCCGTGGTCGGGATTCATGCCGTTATCCACGTAAGTGGATTTGCCCCAGTGGTAGTGCGCGCAGGTCTGGCGCTGGCCGTTGATGGGCTCAAAGTCCATGAGCGTCACCGGCAGCTTGCCGATCTCCACACCGACCTCCGCCGACTTGGAGCGATCGTTTGCGTAAGTAACCGTGACGGTCGCGTTCATCGTGCCGCTGCCGGTACCGGCCACGAACGTGTTGCCGTCCATGTGGCCGACGTCCTTATCCGGCACACCGGCCGTCTTGGACTTGATCGTCCATTTGAAGTCACCGGGCTTATAGGCGATGTCCACACCGTCACATTTGGCAACAAGGCCGAGATCGGATGTCGCGCCAAAGTCGAGCGACACGGACGCGCTGCTGAAATACAGGTCCGTGATGTCCGCGATCTTCACGGTCGTCGTGCCCTTGACGGTGCCGTCCACAAGCAGACGCGCCGTCACATCACCCTTATAGTTCTTCGCGGGCGTGAACAGACCGTTGGCGTCGATCGTGCCGCTCTTGGCGTCCGCGACCGTCCAGGTCACATTCTCCGGGAGCGCGGCCTCGCCGCCGTTTTGATCCACGCCGATGGCCGAGAACTGGATCTGGCTGTTGGGCGTGTAGACCGTGTTGTTCGGGGAAAGGGAGGCATGGTCGAACACGCCGTCACTCTCCGCCGTGGAGACCAGCAGCAGGGCGCTGGCGACCGTGCGCTCCACACCGTCGGACGGGCGGTTGCGGACCTGAAGCTCCGTGGTGCCCTCGCGCTTGGTGGCGCAGGTGGCGGAACCGCCGCCGTCGAGGAAGATCGCATTCACCACGCCCTGCGCATACAGGAACGAAATCTCCTCATCGATCGTCATGCCGACCGAGTACGGGCTCTGGCGGCCGTCGGCCAAGAAGGTCACGACCGTGCCGTCCGCCTTGATGCCGATGCAGTTGCGCGGCATGAGGTCCGGATTCCCGTTGTAGCAGGGCTGTCCATCCTTGATCAGATAAAACGGGCCGGAAATCGCTTCCAGAACGTCGGAGCAGTCCGCCCCGGCGTCACGGATGGCATAGGTACCGTCCTTCAAAACCGCAAAATACGGCTCGTTGGCAACACCGTTATTCTTCTGAATGAGGTTGCCCTCCATGATGAGGTAACCGAGCGGCTGCAGCGTCTGCATGTTGTAGTAGTCGCCGTTCATGGCCATGATGACGTTGCCGCCGGTAGCCTTGGTGTAGTTGGCAGCCTGCAGCGTGGTCTTTTCCATGCTCCAGGCCAGATTGGCCGCCTTGTCCTTGCGGGACGCGGGCGTGCTGCCTTCTGTATAGTAACCGTTGTACGAGGCCTTGAATGTCGCCTTCGCACCCGGTGCGATCGTCGTCATAAAACCGGCGATCTGCGCATTGCCTTCCTTCGTATTCAGGAAGATGTCAGATTCCGTCACGCCGTCGATCAGCGTGTAATCCGTCTGACTCACAAGGATCTTACCGCTGGCAGGTTCGACGGGGTCTACGGTGTTCGCAGCCAGCGCCTGCGGGGCAATGAGCGTCAGCGTCATCAGGACGGCCAACACAAAAGCCCACGCTCTGTTCGCGAATCGGGTCGCTTTCACGACTCACATCAGCTCCTTTTCTGTAGTTTCCTCTCTAAATTTGTCAGCTCGATGTGTGAAAAAAGAAGAGATGAGGTTTTCCCATCTCTTCTTTGTGCTTTGGGGTCTATGATTTGTCTATTAGCAACCGAAGTCCTGATAGAAAAACATGTAATTTTCAGTAAGCTCCTTACTCCGCGAACGCGTTGTACAGGAACTCAACAGCCTCGGCACGGTTGCAGACCTTGTCCGGGCTGAACGTGGTAGCGCTGGTGCCGACAGTCAGACCGTTGGCCCATGCCCACTGCACTTCGTTGTAGTACCATGCGCTGACCGGAACGTCAACAAACGGCATATTGTCCGTTGCGCCGTCCGACAGCAGACGCACGAGGAAGCAGACCATCTCGGCACGGGTGCATTCCTTAGCCGGGCTGAAAGTCGTGCTGGTCGTGCCGGCAACGATGCCCGCCTCATAGGCCCACAGGAGCGCATCCTCGTACCAGGCAGCGTCCGGAACGTCGGTGAACGGAACAGCCTTGATGGTCGCGGCCGGATTGCCGGCGGCGTTCCACAGGAACTCGACCATCTGCGCGCGGTTGCAGGCTTCAAGCGGCGCAAACATCGTCGGGGTCATGCCGACGGTCACACCGTTCTTAACGGCCCACATCACGGCGTCATAGTACCAGGCGCCCTCTGCCACATCGTCGAACTTCATTTCAGGCTGGCTCGGCTGGGACGGCTGGGACGGCTGGGACGGCTGGGACGGCTGGCTCGGCTGAGAGGGCTGGCTCGGCTGACTCGGCTGGGACGGCTGGCTCGGCTGAGACGGAACGACCGGCTGAGACGGCTGAGACGGCTGACTCGGCTGGGACGGCTGGCTCGGGGTGGACGGCTCGGTCGTGCCGGACGGTGCCGACGGCATCGACGGGGCAGACGGGGCCACGCCCGCAAGAGCAGTCGTGGCGAGCAGGCAGACTGCCACCAAAAGCGTCAATACGACTGTCAGGATTTTTTTCTTGGACATGCTTTTTTCCTCCGTTTAAAAATAATTGTAAATTACTGTCATTGGATGCTGGAATTCCATGCTTCCAGACGAGTTAGAATTCAACACTGTCATCGTATCACAAGGTCTTCCATATTTCAAGCCCATTTCGGACAAAACATCCGGTTTTTGTACCGGTTTGTGCATGCGGGTGTCCCTCCGCCGCGCCCGGCGCTCTCAAGCCCCCGCATAGCCCGGAACACGCGCACCGTCCCTCCTGCCGATTTGGTTTGACACACGCACGCGCATACACTTATAATAAACCACGGCATCGTCCAGACGCGCGGCGGCGATGCCGTTTTGATGCCGGAACGATGTAATTTTGACCCGAAGGAGGCGGTAGCATGATCCAGATCCTGATCGTGGACGACGAAAAGCCGATCTGCGACCTGATCCAGATGAGCCTGACCCGCGCGGGCTACCGGTGCACGTGCGTGTACGACGGTCTGGCCGCGGCGGACATTCTCGAGCGCAATGTCTTTGACCTCATCCTGCTCGACGTGATGCTGCCGAACGCCGACGGCTTTGAGCTCATGGAATACATCCGCCCGCTGGGCATCCCGGTCATTTTTCTGACCGCGCGCGGCTCGGTCGACGACCGGGTGCGCGGCCTGCGCATGGGCGCGGAGGATTACATCGTCAAGCCCTTCGAGGTGCTCGAGCTGCTTGCGCGCGTAGACGTCGTGCTGCGGCGCTACAACAAGACCGACGCCGTCATCGAGATCGGCGGGCTGCGCATCGACACGCGCGCCATGCAGGTCTGGCGCGGCGCGGAGGAGATTGCGCTCACGCACAAGGAGTATGACCTGCTGCTGTTTTTCGCCCGCAACCCCGGCACCGCGCTCTACCGCGAGACGATCTATGAGCACGTCTGGGGCGGCGAGTACAGCTACGGCAGCAAGACCGTGGATCTGCACATCCAGCGGCTACGCAAAAAGGTCGGCTGGGAAAACCGGCTGCTGGCCGTGAACAAGGTCGGCTACCGGCTGGAGGTATGAGCGCATGAAGTTTCGCGCAAAGCTCACCATTGCCATGGTGCTGCTGCTGTCGCTGACCTACGGCATCGGCGGGAGCCTGATGATCGCGCAGTCGTTTTCCGCGTCGATCGACCGCGAGCGCGACGCCGCCGTGCAGACCTACCGCATGGTCGTGGACGTGCTGGATCTGCTCGGCGACAACGCCTCGCCCGGCACGGCGGCCAACACAGTTGCGCTCGTGCTGCACAAGCTCGGCAGCGGCGGGTCGAGCACGGCGGCGCGCATCCGATTCGGCGCACAGATGACCACAACGGGCGACACCGCGCTGCTCGACGCCGCGCCGGAGCCGTCCGACGGCGGCGACGGGCTCACGCGCATCGTGCGCACCGGCAACGGCCGGCACTACCTCATGCTCGGCGCCACGGCCGACGGCACGACCGTCCAGCTCGCGTTCGACGTGACGGAGGCCTATACCGTGCGCCAGACGCAGCAGCGCGCCTACCACACGACGTTCGTGATCCTCATCGCCATCGGCGCGGCCGTGTCGTGGGTCACGTCCTATCTGCTGACGCGCCCGCTCGGCACGCTTTCCCGCGCATCGCGGGAATTGGCGAGGGGCAATCTCAGCTACCGGGCGCCCGTGCGCTCGCGCGACGAGGTGGGGCAGCTGGCATCCGACTTCAACCGTATGGCCGGGCAGCTCGAGCAGAACGTCAACCGCATTCAGGAGAGCATGGCGCTGCAGGAGCGGTTCATGGCCGACTTCTCGCACGAGATGAAAACACCGATGACCTCCATCATCGGCTATGCCGACCTGCTGCGCAGTCAGGTGCTCACGCCCGACGAGCAGATGGACGCGGCAAACTACATCTTCTCCGAGGGCAGGCGGCTTGAGGCATTGGGGCTGAAGCTGCTGGACATGCTCTCACTCGACCAGTCGAAACTCCAGCTCGTGCCCGCGTGCCCGGCCGACCTCGTGGCGGGGCTTCTGGAGCACCTCAAGCGCGTGTACGCCCAGAAGGGCATCGCCCTGCAGTACCGCACGGCGGAGGGCATGTGCTTTCTGGAGCCGGACCTATTTAAAACCCTGCTCGTCAACCTCATGGACAACGCCCGCAAGGCGCTCGACAACGGCGGCTACATCTATGTCTGGCAGGAGATGCTGCCCGACGGCTGCCGCGTGCGCGTGCTCGATAACGGCCGCGGCATTCCCCCGGAGGCGCTCACACATCTGACAGAGGCATTTTACCGCGTGGACAAGTCGCGCTCGCGCGCACAGGGCGGCGCGGGGCTGGGGCTGTCGCTGTGCAATGAGATCGTGCAGCTGCACGGCGGCACGATGCAGTTTGAGAGCCGTGTCGGCAACGGCACGGTCGTGACCGTGGAGCTGAAAGGAGGCCGCATATGAAGCCGTGGATGCGCACCGCACTGGCGGTCGTGCTCGTGCTGGCGATCGCGGCGGGCGGATTTTTCCTGCCAAACCTTGTGGCCGCGCGGCTCGACCGCGCGGATCAGGACACGGCGTTTTCCCTCAGCACCAGCGACGAGCAGGGTCCGGCCACCGTTCTGCGCCGGAAACTGACCGACGGCATGCAGAACCTGTTTTACGGCGCCGAAGAGCCCGTCGAGCTCGACGAGAGCGCTGCGGCGCACACACTGGCCGAGATGGTGCAGTACGCGCAGGACCTTCTGGGCGCGCTGGAAAAGGACAGCGCGCTGTTCGGCGGCGGCTTTTCCGTGGAGGAGGGCGCGACCGTCGAGTACGCGAACTACGGCAGCGGCTTCATCCTCTGGTGGATCCAGCTGAGCAATCCGCGCGGCGACACGGCAACGCTCCTGCTCGACGATGCGACCGGCTGCGTCCTGGCGCTCAGTTATGAATTTGCCTATGACTTCGCCTTCCAGATCCGGCAGAACGACCTGTGGGATTACCTGCTGAGCGTGTTTGAAAACCGCGTCGGCGCCACGGTCGCGGCCTCGCTCGGCGTGCCGTACGACGAGGTGCAGATCCCGATACCGGACGCGGCCCAAAAAATGCTCGTCCTGTGCGCAAGCGGCGGGAACACCGCCCCACTGCGGCTGCTCAACTCCGGAACCGAGGGCGATTACAACAACGGCATGGACAGCAGCGTCACCGATTACCTGCAGTTTTACGACCCGGACGCCGACATGGCCTTTTCCCTGCCGGCATGGCGCGTGGAAAATACTTTGTATTTCAACGCCCAATGATGCCGATTTGATGCCAAAGCGTTGCCGGACGGATCACAGTCTCCGCTAAGATGGGGTCATACCCGCTTCGCGGAGACTTTTTTCGTCAGGAGATAACCATGATGCAGATACATGACCTTCCGCGCATCGGCGTGCTCGGCGCAGACCCGGCCGCCGTCACGCAATTTCTGCGCCGCGTGCAGGCGCTGGGCGGAGAACACGCCGTCCTGCTGCCGCTGAGCCCGGCGGCCGTGCCGGACTGCGAACCGTATCTGTGCGGAGCGTCCACACAGCCGCCCCTGCCGAAGCTGCGCGCTGCGGCGGAGGTGCTGGCCGCCTCCGGCTGCACGGTCATCGCCGTGCCGGACAGCGCGGGCATTTTCTGCGAGCAGCTTACGGCAGCGGCCGGCGTCCCGGCGCTGAGCACCGCGGGCGCGGTGCTGCCGCAGCTCGTCGGCAAGCTCCGGCAGCGCGCGAGCGTGCTGTGTACGCCCGGCGTGCGCGCCGCCAATGTCTACGGTCTCGCCGCGCGGCGCTATGGGCTGCACTGCAGCTATCCCGACGCGCCCGTGCAGGCGCTGCTCGGCTGCGTGCAGCCGGAAAAAACATGCAGCGAGCAGGTGCTGCGCTCGATCATCGAGCTGGAGCTTGCGCGCGGGAGCGACGGCGTCGTGCTCGACAGCGCGCAGCTGTGCGCCGCGTTCGCGTACTTCGGTCTCGCCGCGCGCTATCCGCAGGTATTTGACAGTATGGAGCTGCTGGCGCAGGCCGCGCTGCAGCAGAGCGCCGCGGCATCCGACGCCCGCCGTGCAGCTTGTCAAAGAGCCTCGTAGAATTTCGCCGCCGAAGCGGCGAAAGAAAGTCCAATCATTTTCTTCGGCGACATGTGCGGCGAAGAAAATACTTCTCAGGCTGCAAGTGTGGAATTGCGTAGGTATCGGCATAGCCGACGCAGAACGCCCCGTCACGCCAGACGACGCGCGTGCGCGTGACGGTATCCGCACCGGATGCATGCAGCAGCGCGTGACACAGCAGTCCGCCGTCGCGGCAGACCTCATAGAGCGTGAGCGACGCCTTCTCCCCCGCTGCGCGCGCAGCCCAGAATGCCGCCACCGTCTCCGGGTGCGTGACCGGCTCGGCCGCGTCCACATGCACGGCCGTAAGCCCCGCATCCGAGAGCTCCGCCACGGCCTGCGCGATCTGCGCATCCGTAAGATCGACACCCGCGCGCGTGCCGTCCCCGACCGCCTGCACAATGGGCTGATACCGCTGCGCCGCCGCGACGGTGGGGTCGGTCTCTTTTCCGCAGCCCGTCAGCAGCGCCGCGCACAGCAGACACAATAAAATACGTTTCATGCGCGTACCTCCCGTCATGTCTTAAAAACAGTGTACACGAAACAGTTCGGCATTGCAAATTTCGCCGCATCTGCTATACTGGCGGCAGATATATGCCGTATGAAGCCACCGGGAGAGCGCTGCGGCCGCCGAAGGAGTCACACTCTCAGGCAAAAGGACCGGCGGCGGACGGAGCTCTGGAGAGACGATTTTGCACCGAAGAAGCAAGGCCGCACGGCCAATCTTTCAGGTAAAAGGACAGAGTGCACACCTGCTTGCCGGCGGGGGTGTACTCTTTTTTTGGAGGTCATGGCCATGCAAACGTTCCTCTTTCTGCTCGAACTGGCCGGGACGGTCGCGTTCGCCGTCAGCGGCGCGGTGCTCGGCATCGAAAAGCACATGGACATTTTCGGCGTGGGGCTGCTGGGCATCACGACGGCCGTCGGCGGCGGTATCCTGCGCGATCTCGTCGTGGGGCTGACCCCGCCGCGCGCGTTTCAGGACCCGATGTACCTGCTCGTGGCGCTCGGCGTATCGGTCGTGCTGTTTTTCCCGTTCGTGCGCCGCCTCATCGGGCGCAGCAAGCGCGTGTTCGACGCGCTCATGCTGCTCATGGATGCGACCGGGCTCGGCATCTTCACGATCACGGGCATCAACACCGCCATCACCCTCGCCGACTGCACCGACCCGCTGCTGCTGGTCTTTGTCGGTCTGCTGACCGGCACGGGCGGCGGCGTGCTGCGCGACGTGCTCGCCGGGGATATGCCCTACATCCTGCGCAAGCACATCTACGCCAGCGCCTCCATCGCGGGCGGCATCCTCTACCTGCTCCTGCGGCCGGTGTGGCAGGGACCGGGCGCGATCCTGACCGGCGTGCTCGTCGTGGTCGGCATCCGCTGCGCCGCGGCGCACTTTGAGTGGAATCTGCCGCGCGCAAAAACCGTGTGGAAAAGCGACGAATGATGTGATACACTAAGCAGAGAATTTTACGAAACCGGAGGTCTTTCCCATGCCCAACACGACCGTATGCCCGCTTGCAAAAAAGTGCGGTGGCTGCCAGCTGCAAAACCTCTCCTACCCCGAGCAGCTGCACCTCAAACAGGCGACGGCCATCCGGCTGCTCGGCCGCTTCGGTCATGTTGAGGAGATCCTCGGCATGGACGATCCCTATCACTACCGCAACAAGGTGCAGGCCGCCTTCGGCGTCAACCGGCAGGGACAGATCATCTCGGGCGTGTATCAGTCGGCCTCGCACCGCATCGTCCCGGTCAGCGACTGCCTGATCGAGGATAAGGTCGCCGACCGGATCATCGTCACGATCCGCAAGCTGCTCAAGAGCTTCAAGATCCGCCCCTACGATGAGGACACCGGCCGCGGCACGCTGCGGCACGTGCTCGTGCGGCGCGGCTGGCGCAGCGGGGAGATCCTCGTCGTGCTCGTGACGGCGCACGGTATGCTGCCCGGCAAGCGCAACTTCGTGCGCGCGCTGCTGCAGCAGCATCCGGACATCACGACCGTGGTTCAGAACATCAACGCCGGGCAGACGAGTCTCGTGCTCGGGGCACACAGTGAGGTGCTCTACGGACCGGGATATATCCGCGAGCAGCTCGGTGATTTCACGTTCCGCATCTCGCCGCGCGCGTTTTATCAGATCAACCCCGTCCAGACGGAGGTGCTCTACCGCACGGCGCTCGAATACGCAGGGCTGACCGGCACGGAGACCGTCGTGGACGCCTACTGCGGCACCGGCACGATCGGCATTTTCGCGAGCCGAAACGCCGCACGCGTGATCGGCGTGGAGAATAACCGCGACGCCGTGCGCGATGCGATCAGCAACGCCAAGGCCAACCGCGCGGACAACGTCCGCTTCTACACCGCCGATGCAAGCGACTTCCTGCAGGGCATGGCCAAGGCCGGCGAGCACGCCGACGTCGTCATCCTCGACCCGCCGCGCGCCGGCAGCGACGAGCGCTTTCTCTCCGCCGTCACGACCGTGGCGCCGGAGCGCGTGGTATACGTGTCGTGCAACCCCGAGACGCTCGCGCGCGACCTCGGCTATCTCACCCGGCACGGCTACCGCGTCGAGCGGATGCAGCCGGTCGATATGTTCCCGCATACGGAACACATCGAAACTGCCGTGGCATTGGCACGCACGGACAGCAGAACATAAGAAAGGAAAATACACCCCACTATGAACTTCATTCAGAAAAACTGGAAAGGCATCCTTGTGTGCCTCGTGATGGCCGTACCCTGCTGGCTGCTCGGGCAGAAATTTCCGATCGTCGGCGGCCCGGTGTTCGGCATCCTCGCCGGTATGATCGTCACGCTGCTCTGGCACGACAAGACGGCGGCGCAGCCCGGCATCTCGTTCGTGTCGAAAAAAGTGCTGCAGTACGCCGTCATCCTGCTCGGCTTCGGCATGAACCTGTCCGTCATCTGGCAGACCGGCAAGCAGTCGCTGCCGATCATCGTCGTGACGATCACGACGTCGCTCGTCGTGTCGTGGCTGCTGCACAAGCTGATGCACATCCCCGGCAAGATCTCGACGCTCGTGGGCGTCGGCTCGTCGATCTGCGGCGGCTCTGCCGTCGCCGCGACCGCCTCCGTCATCGATGCCGACGACGAGGAGGTCGCGCAGGCGATCTCGGTCATTTTCTTCTTCAATATGCTCGCCGCCATCTTCTTCCCCGCGCTCGGCGCGCTGCTCGGCTTTTCGACCACAAACGGCGAGGCGTTCGGCATCTTCGCCGGCACGGCCATCAACGACACGTCGTCCGTCACGGCGGCGGCCTCCACGTGGGACTCGCTCTATGGGCTCGGCAGTCAGACGCTCGACAAGGCCGTGACCGTCAAGCTCACGCGCACGCTGGCCATCATCCCGATCACGCTCGTGCTCGCCTTCGTGCGCACGAAGCGCGCCAAGACCGACGGCACGAAGGTGGATCTCAAGAAGATCTTCCCGATGTTCATCCTCTATTTCCTGCTCGCGTCCGTGATCACGACCGTGTGCGTGAGCGTGGGCGTGTCGGCGAGCGTGTTCACCCCGCTCAAGACGCTCAGCAAGTTCCTGATCGTGATGGCCATGTGTGCCGTCGGACTGAACACGAACATCGTCAAGCTCGTCAGGACCGGCGGCAAGCCGCTCATCATGGGCTTTTGCTGCTGGGTCGGCATTGCTGGCATGAGCCTGCTGATGCAGCACGTGCTCGGCATCTGGTAAAACACGAACAAAAAACGGGCGGCAGCCGGAGCTATCCGGCTGCCGCTTTGAGACTGTCAAAAAGTATTACTTTTTGACAAAGAGGCCGCAGTCTGCTGCGCGCATAATTTGAGCGCCGCCGGCGCACAAATTCCACACTTGCAGCCTGAGCGGTATTTTCTCCGCCGCACATGTCGCCGGAGAAAATGATCGGACCTTCTTTCGCCGCTGCGGCGGCGAAACTCTACGAGGTTTTGGGACAAGCTGTAGGCGGCAGCCGGGGATGACCCGGCTGCCGCCTTTGTTTTATGCTTCTTTGCCGTCGCGCGGCAGCGTCACGAGCATGACCGTCCCATCCGAGCCGCTGCGCTCGATCTGCACCGTGCCGCCGTGCAGCGCGGCGATCTCCCACACGAGCGACAGACCAAGCCCGACGCCGCCGTGTGCCCGGCTGCGCGACTTGTCCACGCGGAAAAACGGCTGGAAAACGCTCTCCCGGTACGCCTCCGGGATGCCGGGACCGTGGTCGCGGACGCGGATCTGTACATTCCCGTCCGCCTCGCTGACCGCGATGCGCACCGCCCCGTCCGGTCGGCCGTAACGGATGGCGTTTTCGGTCAGGTTGAACAGCAGCCGGTACAGCAGCGGGTCGCTGCCGGTGAGCACAGCACTGCCGTCGGCCTCCAGCGCGATGCACTTGCTCTCTGCAAGCGGCGCAAGATCGGTGAAGATCTCCTCGATCATGGGCGCGAGCTCGACCCGGTCGTCACAGGGCACGGTGCGCAGCTCGCTCATCTCCAGCAGGATCTTCGTCATCTGCGCCATACGCTCCGTCTGCTCCTGCAGCAGGCTCAAAAACGCCGCCGTTTCGGGCGTGACGTCCGTGTGCTCGGCGGAAAACAGCTCAAGCTGCGCCTGCATCAGCGCAAGCGGCGTGCGCAGCTCGTGCGCAGCGTTGCCCGTAAACTGCCGCTGCGCCGTGAAGCCCGCGTCCAGGCGGTCGATCATGCCGTTGAACGAGCGGCTGAAGCGCTGAAACTCCGGCAGCACGTCCTCGCTGACCTTGCACTGCGCCAGATTGCCCGGCTGAATACTTTCCACCTGCGCTGCAAAGCTGCGCAGCGGACGCAGCGCGCGGCCGCTGACAAAATACGCGAGCACGCCGCCGGCGAGCGTGACCGCCGCCGTGATGTACCAGTTCGTGACGCTGAAGGCCGCCTGCGCGCCGCTGATGATGATCGTCAGCTCGTCATCCGGCTGTTTGCTCTGCGGGTCGAAGGCGTCGGGCGCACCGGACTCGATCTCGCCGTAAGCCGAGATGCCGCTGCCGATCGCGTCCATGTACCGCTTTCCGGAATAGCCGATCAGGCAATTCATGAGCACGCACGTCACGCCGATCAGCGCCGCCGTCATCAGCGTGATGCGCCACTGCAGAGATAACCGCTTCATGTCTGCGCCTCCATAACATAGCCCTCGCCGATGCGGTTGCGGATGGGGTCATAGCCTAGGGCGGCGCGCAGCTTTTTTCGCAGTGCGGAGATATGCACGCGGATGGAGTTGCCGAAGCCATCCGCCCCGCTGTCCCACACGTGCTCCAGCAGCTCCTCCTGACTGACCGGCCGCCCCTGATGCAGCAGCAGGTATTCGAGGATGCCTGTCTCCTTGCGCGTGAGCGACAGCACCTCGCCGTGCACGGACGCCGTGCGCGCCTTGGTGTCAAACGACAGCTCGGCACAGGTCAGGACCACGTCGCTCTGCGTAAAGCGGCGCAGCGTCAGGCTGCGGATGCGCGCCGCGAGCTCATCGAGGTGAAAGGGCTTGGTGAGATAGTCGTTCGCGCCCGCATCGAGCCCCGCCACCTTATCGGCGACCTCGCAGCGCGCCGACAGGATCAGCACCTTGGTGTCGCGGTCGCGCTCGCGCAGCGTCCGGAGCACCGTCATACCGTCCTCGCCGGGGAGGTTCAGATCCAGCACGACCAGATCAAAGCGCTCGACAGCGAGCATCTCCGCGGCGCTCTGTCCGTCATAGCAGCAGTCCACGCTGTAGGCAAGCCGCCGCAGACTGCGCGCGATCGTGTCGCAGAGCGCCCGTTCATCTTCCACAATCAAAATATGCATACCATCCTCCTCGTGCGTATTTACAATGTCCGACTTTGTTATCTTTGTTATATGATAACACAAAGGCATAAAATCTCTGTTAAGTTTCCGTTCTTAACGAAGATTTTATCTGCGCCATGGTATCATGGCAAACAGAAGGGAGTGATCCAAGTGTTTCGTGCAAAAAAAGCCATTGTGCAGGGCTTGCTGATCGCTGCGGGCATCGCCATGGTGTGCTTCGGCGCGCTGCGCGGCGAGGCCGGCGCCGTGCTCAACAAGGCGATCCGGCTGTGCTTGGAGTGTGTCGGCATTGGATAAGAAAAAACAGTCTGTTTCCCTGCTCTTGAGCCGGTTTCGCGGCTGGATCCAGGCGGCGGCGACGCTGCTGACCAACATCCACCTGCCGAACTTCTTCAAGGGCGGCATCTATCAGGGCAAGGGCAAGACCGTCTGCGTGCCCGGCCTGAACTGCTATTCCTGCCCGGCGGCATCGGGCGCGTGCCCGATCGGGGCGTTTCAGGCGGTGGTCGGCTCGTCCAAATTCCGCTTTTCGTATTATATCACCGGCATTCTGATCCTGCTCGGCGTGCTGCTCGGGCGGTTCATCTGCGGCTTTTTGTGCCCGTTCGGCTGGCTGCAGGAGCTGCTGCATAAGATCCCGGGCAAAAAGCTGTCGACGAAAAAGCTCAGGCCGCTGACCTATTTGAAATACGTCATCCTGCTGCTGGCCGTGGTGCTGCTGCCGGCGCTCATCGTCAACGACGTGGGCATGGGCGACCCGTATTTCTGCAAGTATATCTGCCCGCAGGGCGTGCTCGAGGGCGCGATCCCGCTTGCCGCCGCAAACGAGAGCATCCGCGCGGCGCTGGGCGCGCTGTTTACGCGCAAGCTGATCATTCTGATCGCGGTCGTCGTTTTGAGCGTGCTGTTTTTCCGCCCGTTCTGCAAGTGGATCTGCCCGCTCGGCGCGTTTTACGCGCTGATGAACAAGGTCTCCCTGCTCGGCATTCAGGTCGACACGAGCAAGTGCGTCTCCTGCGGCAAATGCGCGCGCACCTGCCAGATGGACGTGGACATCACCAAGTCCCCCAACGACACGGAGTGCATCCGCTGCGGCAAGTGCATCCGCGCCTGCCCCACGCAAGCCATCCGCTTCCGCTATGGTTTCGGCCTGAACGGAAACACGAATCCGAAACAAGTAAGCAACCATCAAAATCAAACGGAGGAATCATGATGAAGAAAATCACGAAACTTGTGACGCTCCTGCTCGCGCTCGCGATGGTGTTCAGCCTCGCGGCATGCTCGTCGGGCAAAGGCAAGGACAAGGCGAACGGCAGCGCCGACATCGCAGCCCTGATCGCGACCGAGCCGAACAGCGCCGACGAAGCGGCCAAGCTCTATCAGCAGCTCATGCAGAAGGAAAACGACATTCTCGCCGCAAACTCCGACCTCTGGAACAAGGTGTTTCTGTCTGCCAACAAAAACAGCACCATGATCGAGGACGGCACAAACTACGGCGACTTCCTGCTCGCCACGATCGAGAGCGCGAAGGACGGCTTCTCGGCCGACGAGCTCAAGACGCTCAAGGCCGGCGCCGGGCAGATCAAGGAGATCGAGGGCAAGCTCACCATCCTCGAGCAGAAGTATCCCGGCTGCGGCACGGCGCCCGGCGCGGGTGACAGCGTGAGCGCGGAGGAGGCCGGCATGACCGCCTCCGGCAGCGACCTGATGAAATTCCCGAGCTTTCAGGGCAAGGACCTCGACGGCAATGACGTCGACAGCAGCAAGCTCTTTGCCGGCAACAGCGTCACGGTCGTGAACTTCTGGTTCACCACCTGCAACCCGTGCGTCGGTGAGCTGGCCGACCTTGAGGCGCTCAACAAGGACCTCGCCGCGAAGGGCGGCGCGGTCGTCGGCATCAACTCCTTCACGCTCGACGGCGACAAGACCGCCATCGCCGAGGCGAAGGACATCCTGGCGAAAAAGGGCGTGACCTACTCCAACCTCTGGTTCGCCTCCGACAGCGAGGCCGGTAAGTTCACCGCCGGTCTGTACTCGTTCCCGACCACGTACGTCGTCGACAAGAACGGCAACATCGTCGGCCAGCCGATCGTCGGCGCGATTACCGCGCCCGATCAGGCAAAGAAGCTCAACGAGCTCATCGACCAGGCGCTCGCAAGCAGCAAATAACGACCCCGAGACAGCATCCGCCTCGGCGTGCCTTTCTGACGGAAGGTGCGCCGGGGCGGATATTTTCTCTCTGTCAGAGCGCAACGTCCTCGAGCCGGTGCAGCTGCTCGAGCGCGACATTGCCGCCGCTGATGACAAAGCAGACCTTGTCTGTCCTGCGCATCGGCAGTTGCCCGCACAGCGCAGCGCCCATGCCGATGGCGGACGACGGCTCGCACAGGAGCTTGCCATCCAGAAGCAGCAGCTTCATGGCGCGCAGAAGGTCGGCATCCGCCACATCCGCAAAGCCGTCGGTGTTTTCGGCCACATATGGAAAACACACATCCCCCGGTCTTTGCGCGACGAGCGCGTCCGCGACCGAGCGCTGCTGTTCCACCTGCACCGGATGCCCGGCGCGCAGGCTCTCCTGATAGCGCGGCAGCGCCTCCGGCTCCGCGCCGTAGATGCGCACGTGCGGCGCGAGCGCCTTGACCGCCGTGGCGACGCCGCCGATGAGCCCGCCGCCGCTGACGGGGACAACGAGCGCATCCAGCGCCGGACACTGCTCCAGAATCTCGAGCCCGACCGTGCCCTGCCCCGCCATGACGAGCGGGTCGTTAAACGGCGGCACCATCGTCGCGCCGCGCTCGGCACAAAGCCGCGCCGCAACATCAAAGCGCTCGGCAGCATCGCACAGCACGAGCTCCGCGCCCAGTGCGCGGATGGCCGCCTGCTTGACGGCGGGCGCGGTCTCCGGCATGACGATGCAGGCGTGCGTACCGAAGCGCTGCGCGGCGTAGGCCACCGCGCGGCCGTGGTTTCCGGACGAGGCCGCGACAAAGCCGCGCGCACGCTCATCCTCCGTCAGGGCGAGGATCTTGTTCATCGCGCCGCGCAGCTTGAACGCGCCCGTGCGCTGCATGCACTCGGCCTTGGCATACACCTCGCAGCCGAGGGCATCGTCGAGCGCCGGCAGGCGCAGCAGCGGCGTCTGAACAATATAAGGGGCAATGCGCGCGTGCGCCGCCCGAATGGTCTCCAATGTCAGCTCCATGGGAACGCTCCTTTCTCAACAGCTCCATTGTAACGCAGCGCAAGCGCGTTGTAAAAGAAAATCTGCGCGGCCGCGCGCTTGACAATCCCTATCCGAAAGGGCATAATCAAAAGCGATTTGCAACGCAGCCATTTGTCTGTTTCCGCTTCTGAGGAGGTTTCACTATGTATGATCTCAACCGCTTTCTCTCCGCGCAGCGCCGGGACTATGCCGCCGCCCTGCGCGAGATCCGCAGCGGCCGCAAGCGCAGCCACTGGATCTGGTACATCTTCCCGCAGGTCGCGGGGCTGGGCATGAGCAGCACGTCGCAGTTTTATGCCATCTCCGGGCTTGACGAGGCGCGCGCCTACCTGAGTGAGCCGACGCTGCGCGCGCACCTGCTGGAGATCAGCAGCGCCCTGCTCGCGCTCGAGGAAAGCGACCCCACGGCCGTGTTCGGTTTTCCGGACGATCTGAAGCTGCGCTCGAGCATGACGCTCTTCGCTGCCGCCGCGCCGGACGAGCCGGTGTTTTCCGCCGTGCTCGACAAGTTCTTCGGCGGGCACCCGGACGCGCGCACGCTGCAGATCCTCGGGCTGTAAGGAGGCATTTCCATGGAAAACCTGACCGAAACAAAACTCACATCCGAAAAAATCTACAGCGGCTGCATCCTCGATTTTTACCGCGACACCGTGCGCCTGCCCAACGGCGGCACCGCGCCGCGCGAACTGACGCGCCATGTGGGCGCGGTGTGCATCGTACCGCTGCTCGACGACGGCCGCGTGATCGTCGAGCGGCAGTTTCGCTACCCGGTGAATGAGGTCATCACGGAGATCCCCGCCGGCAAGCGCGACAGCCGCGACGAGGCACCCGACGATGCCGCACGCCGCGAGCTGCGCGAGGAGACCGGCATCACGGCGCGGGAGCTCATCCCGCTCGGCCCGTTCTACCCCGCCGCCGCGTACTCGGACGAGGTCATCTGGATGTACCTCGCCCGCGGCCTGACCTTCGGCGAGCAGCAGCTCGACGACGACGAATTCCTGAACCTGCAGGCCGTGCCGCTCGACGAGCTTGCGCGCGACGTGCTCGCCGGGCGCATCCCGGACGCAAAGACGCAGGCAGCCATCCTGCGCGTGTACTGCATGGAGCACGGCTTCGAGCCGAAATAACACAAGCGGCAGGCGGCGGTCATCTGACCGCCGCCTGCCGCTTCTATCGGGGTACACTCAGTGCCGGTGGAACAGTCCCTTTTTCTCATAGGGAACGCAGGCATAGCCCGTGAGCGCGTAGCCGAGCTTGGTAAAGACCGGGCGCAGCTCCGCCTCCGGGATCGCCGTCTCGGAGAGGATGACCGTCTCACCCCGGCTGTGCGAGGACGTGACCTTCTTGACCGGGAAGGCATTGCGCACCGCATCGTTGACGTGGCTCTCACACATGGAGCACATCATGCCGTCTACATTCAGTGTGATCTGATACATGGGATACCTCCTTGAAAAAGCAGCTGGTTAGATGCATTTAATTCAAACCGGATGATATCACTGCCGCGCGCGTGTGTCAAGAGCGCGGCGCAAAAAAGATCCTGCTGTTTTGGTTCGGTTTTATCCCGGACAGGGAAAAACAAAGGCAGCTATTTCCGTCCCCGCACCAGAAACATCGGTGTGGAGGCGAAGCTGATCGTTTCCTCCTCCGACCAGACGCGCTTCCAGACTGTCTCATCGGCCTCGGCCTTCAGGCCGAGGGAGGCAAGCTGCTGCAGATCCCACGCGGGGCGCGCGATTTTTGACAGCGGCACGCGGCGGGCGATCTCCTCCATCACGTCGAAGTGCTCGCCCTCGGCCTCTACGTTCTGATCCCGGACGCCGCGTTCGGCGCTGCTCCTGCGGTCACGGTCCCAGGCCGCCTGCGCGTCCTCGTCGAAGAGATAGGCGTACCAGTTCGCGTCAAAATTCAGCAGCACGCCGCCCTTCTTCAGCACCCGCGTCCACTCGGCATACGCCCGATCGGGGTGCGGCAGATTCCAGGTCAGATTGCGGCTGATGACCGCGTCGAAGCGCTCGGGCGCGAAGGAGAGCGCCTCGGCGTTCATTTCCATAAAACATATCTCGTCGGCCAGAGGGCCGGCGTTTTCTTTTGCCTCGGCGAGCATGGCGCGGGTGAGGTCGATGGCCGTCACGGCGCAGCCCAGCTCGCGCAGCAGGATGGCAAAGAAGCCCGGTCCGGTGCCGACCTCCAGCACCTGCAAGTCGGCGAGCGGACGATCGGGGAACCGCCGCGTCAGCTCTTCACATATGCAGTCCTTCCACCTCTGCCGCTGCGCCGTGGCCAGCTCCAGCCGGTTGACCTCCGAATAGCCGGGGGCACGGTCGGTCCAGTAGTTTTTATTCTCTTCAAGGATCGGGTCTCGGCACACCATAACTCACCATCGGGCCTTTCTCAATAATATTCAACGACGCGGTCTGATACAGCAGCACCCCGTCTGCGGGTGCGAGCTCCGTAAAGAGGCTTTTGCCGAAATAGTCACGGATCTCGCCAAGCTTTTCGCCCTTCCGGAAACGGTCGCCCGGCTTTTTCTCCGGGTACCAGCAGCCGGTGCAGGGCGCGTCGTCGTTATACTCCAGCAGCTCCTGCTTGGAATAGCGGGTCCAGTCCCCGTCCAGTACGCCGAGCCGGCGCAGGATGTTGCGCACATCGGCCTTGTCCGCCTCGATCTCCTCCCGGCTGAACAGGCTGAGCTGGCCGCGCTCGATGAGCACGCTGGGAACGCCGTGGAGAGAGGCAAGATTATAAGCCCCGCCCGTGCGGCAGTGCGAACGCACAACATACTTTACATTCACGCACTCTACCATCCGTTTCGCCGTCTCCTCGGCAGGCGCATCGCCCAGATAATAGCAATAGGGGATCAGCGTCTCATAACCGTCGCCGCAGTGCAGGTCGATATAAGCATCTGCGTTGCGGATAAAGACCTCGAAGAGCATATGCGCCAGCCGCTCGGCCTCGCTCCCCTCCCGGTCGCCGGGGAACACGCGGTTGAGATTTTTTCCGTCCTCAAAGACGCGGGACATGGTGCGGTTTTCAAAGCCCGAACGGTTGACCAGCGGAACAAGAATCACGTTGCCGCACAGCGTGGAAACGTCAAGCTCATTGGACAGCTCGATGGCCGCCTGAATGCCGACGTATTCCGCGTTGTGGATGCCCGCCGTGATGAGCACGGTCGGTCCCGGCTGCTCACCGCAGAGCAGGACGTGCGGAACGTGCAGCTCGGTGCCCTCCACGTGGATATGATCTTTTACCGTTTTGCCCGGCGTCAACTCGTGCCCGGCGATCATTTTTGCTTGCATGGCAGCCTCCATTGATTCTGTTACCGTATCACGCGCCACCCCTTTTGACAAGCCCCCCGGGGGGGATCCGGAAGCGGGAAAAGGCCGCGGTCAATGCGAATTTTTATCCCCCTGGGGGGCTTACGCATCGACGAAAGACAGAATATAATGTAAGCAGTCTGTATTTCCGTTTATTGGATAGGCAGCCGCGTGAGGGTGCAAGGACCGCCGGCTGCAGCAGAGAGGGGAAGCATATGGAACTGATCAAGCATCGCGTAGCTCACTACTGGTCTCACCGGGCCGAGGCCTTTGAAGCGCAGAGACTGCGTGAATTCGACAGCGAGAAGCGGGCGCGCTGGCTCGCGGAGTTTTTCCGGTATCTGCCGCAGGGGCGGCCGCTCCGGGTCCTGGACATTGGCACGGGTACTGGCTTCTTCGCCTGCCTGTTTGCCGCCGAGGGGCACGAGGCGACCGGCATCGACCTGACACCGGACATGATCGAGCACGCCGAGCATATGGCCGCCGTTCTGGGGCTGGACGCCACGTTCCGAATCATGGACGCAGAAAACCCGGACTTCGAGCCGGAGAGCTTCGACGTGCTGGTGACGCGGAATCTGACATGGACGCTGCCGCATGTCGAAAAGGCCTATCGGGAGTGGTACAGGATCCTCAAGCCCGGCGGTGTGCTCATCAACTTTGACGCGGATTACAGCGCCGCGCTGGAAGATGAGCAGCAAGGAGGAAAGAAGCACGAGCTGCCCGAAAACCACGCGCACAAGCTGGTGCCGGACGATCTGATGGCCGAAAACAATGCCATCACGATGGAGATCGGCGCCTATCACGGGCCGCGCCCGCAATGGGACGTACAGCTGCTCATCGAGGCCGGCTTTGAGCGTGTCACCGTGGACAAAGGCGTTTATAAACGCATCTATGCCGAGATCGACGAGTTTATCAATCCCACGCCGATCTTCACCATTGCAGCTTTCAAATAACAGGAGAGGCACGGCATGAAAAACTACGCGCTCAAGCGCCTGCTGCAGCTGATCCCGATCCTGCTTGCGATCACATTTTTGTCCTACGGCATGATGCGAATTGCCGGCAGCGACGTGGTCGAGCAGAAAATGGAGAACACGAGCGGCACGGTTTCGCAGGAAATGATCGACAACGCCAGAGCAGAGCTGGGTCTGGACAAGCCCTTTGTCGTGCAGTACTTCACGTGGCTCGGCAATCTGCTCAGGGGGGACATGGGCACCTCCTACGTCTCGAACAAGCCGGTGTTCTCAACCTTCGTCTCCAAGCTGCCGGCCACGCTTTTGCTGACGGCCGTTTCCATATTGCTGACCGTGCTGATCTCGATCCCGCTCGGGATCTGGTCGGCGGTGAAGCAAAACACGGCGACCGATTACGTGATCCGCACGGCGAGCTTTATCGGCAACTCTCTGCCGAACTTTTTCGTCTCCCTGCTGCTGATGTACTTTTTTGCGATCAGGCTCGGCTGGTTTCCGGTCATCTCCGGCGGCGTCAGCCTGCAGAGCGTGGCGCTGCCCGCCCTGACGCTGGCGATCGCCATGTCGGCCAAGTATCTGCGGCAGGTCCGCGCAACCGTTCTGGATGAGCTGAGCAAGGATTATGTGCTCGGCGCCAGGGCCAGAGGCGTAAAGTTCTCCACGACCCTGATCAGGAGCGTCATGAAGGCCTCGCTCGTGACGATCATCACGCTGCTGACGCTTTCGATCGGCTCACTGCTCGGCGGCACGGCCATCGTCGAGTCCATCTTCATGTGGGACGGCGTCGGCAAGCTGGCGGTGGATGCGATCAACATGCGCGACTACCCGATCATTCAGGCCTACGTGATGTGGATGGCCATCATCTACGTCGTGGTCAACCTGATCACCGACCTGAGCTATCACTTCCTTGACCCGAGGATCCGGCTGGGAGGGATCGAGCGATGAACGAAACCGTCACAGTCCGTGTACAAAAAGTCAAAAAGAACCGTATCAGGATCCGTCTGACCCTCTTTCTGATCTTAGCGGCAGCGCTGCTTCTCGTTGCGATCTTCGCGGACAAGATCGTCCCTTACGACCCCTATGCGCAGGACCTGTCAAAGTCGCTTCTCCCGCCTTCGGCCGAGCACTGGATGGGCACCGACCGCTACGGGCGCGACATGTTCTCCCGCGTTGTGGTCGGCGCGCAGACAAGTATCTTCTCCACGCTGGCGCTCGTCGGCGTCATCTCGGTCTTCGGAACCGCCGTCGGCACGCTCTGCGGCTACTACGGCGGCGCGATGGACTCCGTCGTGATGCGCATCTCGGACGTATGTCTGGCCTTTCCGGGGCTGGTCTTTGCCCTGGCGATCGCGGCAATGCTGGGCGGCGGCGTCGGCAACGCGGTACTCGCGCTGGCGGTCATCAGCTGGCCGAAATATGCGCGCGTGGCGCGAAGTCAGACGCTGGCGCTCAAAAGCAGCGGCTTTGTGGCCGCGGCACGGCTCTCCGGCGACAACTCCATGCAGATGATCCTGCGGCATATCCTGCCGAATATCCTCGGCCCGATCCTGGTCACGGCCATGCTGGACATCGGCACGATGATGATGGAGCTCGCAGGGCTGAGCTTCCTGAATCTCGGCGCGCAGCCGCCCACGGCCGAGTGGGGCAATATGATGAGCGGCGGACGCAGCATGCTGCAGACTTACCCATGGCTCGTGCTGTCGCCCGGCTTCGCGATCTTCCTGTCGGTCGTGATCTTCAATCTTCTGGGCGACACCGTGCGCGACTACATGGACCCAAAGAACTCCCGGGCACGATAATTCGGGCCCTATATAAACAAAAGAAAGGAAACAGAGAACATGAAAAAGATCCTAGCTTCCCTTCTGGTGCTCTGCCTCTCGCTCGGCATTCTGGCCGGCTGCGGCAACTCCAACACGCCCGCCCAATCCGGCGGGAAAAAGACCTTTGTCTTCGGCGACACCACCTTCAACGCCGAAAACGAAGAGCCGACGATCAACCCTCATGACGCCTATTCTGGCTGGGCCTGCATCCGCTACGGCGTCGGCGAGACGCTGATGAAGATCGCGGACGACGGCACGCTCGAGCCCTGGCTGGCGGAGAGCGCCACCAACATCAACGAGACCACGTGGGAGATCGTGATCAAGGATGCGGTCTGCTTCTCCAACGGCAAGAAGTGTGACGCCGCCGCAGTCAAGGCCTGTCTCGAGCACCTGATCGAGGTCCACGAGCGCGCCGCCGGCAACCTCAAGATCGCCTCGATGGAGGCCGACGGTCAGAAGCTGACCATCGTCACCTCCGAGCCAAACCCCATTCTGATGAACTATCTCTCCGAGGCCTACGGCTGCATCATCGACATGGAGGTCGGTATCCCCGACAACGGCTGCGTCGTCGGCACCGGTCCCTATGTGGCGACCGAAGTCGTCACGGACGACCATGTGAATCTCATCAAAAACGTCAACTACTGGGACGGCGAGGTGAAGGTCGACGAGATCACCGTCCGCACCATTTCCGACGGTGACACGCTGGCCATGGCGCTCCAGTCCGGCGAAATCGACGCAGCCTACGGCATGGCCTATGCCAGCTATCCGCTCTTTGAGAACGACAACTACAAGTTCACCAGTATCCAGACCAGCCGCTGCTTCTGGGGCATGATGAACCTCCACAAGGAGAACTCCGGCTACACGATCATGAGTGATCCCGCCGTGCGCAAGGCGATCGCCATGGGCATCAACAAGCAGGACTTCGTCGACGTGCTGCTCAACGGCTACGGCTACACCGCGACCGGTGCCTTCCCCGACAGCTTCGCGTTCGGTCAGGGCATTCAGACCGTGTCCTTTGATCCCGATCAGGCCAGGGCCGAGCTGGAGGCCGCCGGCTGGGTCGACACCGACGGCGACGGCATCCGCGAAAAGAACGGCGTCAAGCTCACGATCCGCTGGCTGACCTACCCGTCCCGTCAGGAGCTGCCCCTGCTGGCCGAATCCGCGCAGTCCACGCTCAAGGACATCGGCATTGACGTACAGATCAACTGCACCAAGGATCACAACAGCATCCGCAAGGATCCCACGGCATGGGACATCTGGGTCAGCGCCAACGTCAACGCCGGCCTGGGCGATCCCCAGAACTTCTTCGACACCTACTGTCTGGACGAATCGGTCAAGAACTCCGGCGGCCACCACAGCGACAAGCTCGAGAAGCTTGCCGTCCGGCTGCGCACCACCTTCGATCCGGCCGAGCGTGCGAAGATCGCCGTCGAGATGCAGCAGCAGCTGCTGGACGACAACTCCTACGTCTTCTGCTCCTTCCTGCGCATGAGCATGATCATGAAGGCCAACGTCTCCGGTCTCGAAGCACACACCTGCGACTTCTACGAGCTGACCGCGGATCTCGATATCCAGTAAGCAAAAGAAAGAGGGGCGGAATGCATCCGCCCCTCAGAGGCTGTCAAAAAGTACAACTTTTTGACAAAGGGGTTTGCAGTCTGCTGCGCGCATAATTTGTGCGCCGCCGGCGCACCCTTCAACGGGGATCCCGTCGTCCATGACGTAAGCTTTCAGCTCCATTCCGGCGAGATCCTCGGTCTGGTGGGTGAGTCCGGCTCCGGAAAATCCACGCTGCTCAAGGCCGCGATGGGGCTTCTGGGCAGCAGCGGCATGGTCACAAGAGGCGACATCTGGTTTGAAGGGAAAAGCCTTCCGGACGTGCCGCCCAAGGAGATGCGCAGGATCTGCGGCGAGAAGATCGGCATGATCTTTCAGGACTGCGGCGCGTCCCTGAGCCCGACCCGCACGATCGGCGAGCAGATCATCGAGAGCATGGCGGCGCACCGCAAGGTGGATGTAGCCGAGGCAAAGCGCGCCGCGCTGGAGCTCTTTGAAAAGCTGCACTTTCAGGACGGCGAGCGGATCTGGGACAGCTATCCCTTCGAGCTCTCCGGCGGCATGAATCAGCGCGCGGGCATTGCGATCGCCATGCTGATGAATCCGGCCGTTCTCCTGGCGGACGAGCCCACCTCCGCGCTCGACATGGCCGTACAGCGGCAGGTCGTGGAGGAAATGCTGCATGTCCGCGAGGCCTTCGGCACCGCGATCATCATCGTGTCGCACGACATCGGCGTCGTCTCCGCGATGGCCGACAGCATCGTCGTGCTCTCCAACGGCCGCGTGATGGAATACGCAGCGGCGAAGGACGTGCTGGAAAACCCGCAGAATGACTACACGGTAAAGCTGCTGAGCGCAGTCCCGAGACTGAGGAGGGAGAAGGCATAAATGGAACCGATCCTGAAGGTTGCAGACCTCTCCAAAGCCTTTTCCCGCGCCGGCAGGGATGCATTTTTCGCCGTCGATCATGTGAGCTTTGAGGTACAGCCCGGTGAGATCCTCGGCATCGTGGGCGAATCCGGCTCCGGCAAGTCCACGATCGCCAGGCTCATCACCCGCCAGATCGACGCCACCGGCGGGCAGATCTTCATCGACGGGCAAGATATCACCCGGCTCAGGGGGCGGGATCTGATCCCGGTCTACGCGAAGATCCAGATGGTCTTTCAGTCGCCGGCCGACTCCTTCGATCCGCGCCGCACACTGGGCGACGGCATCTGCGAGAGCCTGCGCAACAAGGGCGTACCGAAGGCCGAACGCAAGGCAAAGGCACGCGCGCTGCTGGAAAGCTGCGGCCTTCCCACCACGTTTCTCGCGCGCTATCCGCATCAGGTCTCCGGCGGCCAGTGCCAGCGCGCGGCCATCGCGAGGGCGCTGATGAATGACCCGCGCATCCTCATCTTTGACGAGGCCACCTCCGCACTGGACGTGACCGTGCAAAAGCAGATCATCGGGCTTCTGCAGCAGCTGCAGAAGGAAAGGAAGCTGGCCTATCTCTTCATCTGCCACAACATCGCGCTGGTACAGCAGTTTTGCGACAGAGTCATCGTGCTCCATGACGGCAGGATCGTGGAGAGCGGTCTGCCCGACGAGGTCATCCTGCACCCTCAGTCGGATTACACAAGACGGCTTGTCGACGCTGTTTTCTGAGCGGCAGAGCCTTGCTGTTTTCCCCGGCACGGCTCAGACTTATGGTCCAACGGATCGGCTCATCAGACCGCCGCCGCGCTGAAAGCCAAAAGCCGCCTGCTATTGAAAATCCATAAAAAAGACGAGATTTTCATCCGTGAAAATCTCGTCTTATTGTTTTGCTGCTCACGCCTTCGGGAAGACGGCGCGGATGGTCGTGCCCGTTCCCGGTGTGCTCTCAAGCTCGATGCGGCCGTGGTGCAACTGCATGGCGTGCTTGACGATCGAGAGCCCGAGCCCCGTGCCGCCGGACGCCTTCGAGTGACTCTTGTCCACGCGGTAGAAGCGCTCGAACACACGCGCCTGATGCTCCGGCGCGATGCCGATGCCGGTGTCGGCGACGGTGACGCTGCTGCCGTCGGCGTCGTGCGCAACGGTGATGTCCACACGGCCGTCGTCACGGTTATACTTGATGGCGTTGTCGCAGAGATTGTAGACGATCTCATAGAGCAGGCGGCGCACGCCGGGGATCACAGTGGGCTCCCCCTGCACGCTGACCGTAACTTGCCGCGCTGCCGCAGCGTCCTGCAGCGTCTCCGCCGCCTCCTGCGAAACTGTGAGCAGGTCGACGGGCTCGGTCGGCAGCTCGCCGCCCTCGTCGAGCTGGGACAAGCGGATGATGTCGTCAATGAGCGTGACGAGGCGGGCGGCCTCGGTATGGATGTGGCCGACGAAGCGCGGCAGGTCGTCGGGCTTGACCATACCGTTTTCGATCAGCTCGGCGCTGCCGATGATGCCCTGCAGCGGCGTCTTGAGCTCGTGCGAGACATTCGCCGTGAACTCCCGGCGGTTGCGCTCGGCAAACTCCTGCTCCGTGATGTCAAAGGCGAGGATGACCGTGCCGATCGGTTTCCCGTCGGACGCGATGCGGCTGATGTCAAACTGATAGATGCGCCCCGCGCGCTCGGCGCGCACCTCGCTGTGGCCGTCGCCGGCGGCGGCCTGAATGGCGGCACTGATCTCGTGGCTGCGCTCGATGGTGAGAAAGTCCCGGCCGACGCACTGCCCGTCCGCGCCGAAGAGCGCCTGCGCCGCGGCGTTGATGCTCAGGATATCGCCGTGCTCGTCGAGCAGGACGAGCCCCTCACGCATACTGCCGGTGACCTGCGTGAATTCGTCGGTCTTTTCGCGCAGCTCGCGCAGCTGCGTTTGGATCTCGACGTGCTGGTGGTGGATGCGCTTGAGCAGCGGCGAGAGCTCCTCATAGGCGTCGTTATCGAGCGGGTGCTCAAGATCGAGGCTGTTGAGCGGATCGACGATGCGCCGCGACAGGCGCTTGGCCAGCACGCCCGAGAGGATGAGCGCCACAATGAGCACGAGCAGCAGCGGCTGGAGCATACCGACGGCGATCATGCCGACCGTCGCTCGGCTGATGGAGATGCGCAGCACCGTGCCGTCCGTAAGCCGCTGGGCATAGTACATGGTCTTTTCCATAAGCGTCGAGGAATAGCGCGTGCTCTCGCCCGTGCCGGTGCTCAGCGCCTGACTGACCTCGGCGCGCGAGGCGTGGTTCTCAAGGCTCTCGGCATCAGTCTTGGTGTCGTACAAAACGCTGCCGTCGGCCGCGATCCACGTCAGGCGGCAGCGCTCGGCCGTGAGCTGCGAGAGATAGTCCGTGCCGCTGCTTTCCACGGCGGCCGAGGCAAGGCTCAGCTCGTCACGCAGCTGGTTTTCTTCCACGCCGCCGAAATAGCTGTAGAGAAAGCCCATGATGATCAGCAGGCTTGCCAGCAGCACGGCACCGGCCACGAGGAGGATGGATTGAAAGATTTTCTTGGTCATGTCGTTGCCTCCATACGGTAGCCAACATTGCGCACCGTCTCGATCCGCCGTCCGTAGGGGCCGAGCTTTTGCCGGAGCGTCCGGATGTGCATATCGACCGTGCGGGTCTCGCCGCAGAAGTCCATGCCCCAGACCTCCTGAAAGAGCTGGTCACGCGTGAACGCCATGCCCGGATGGGACAAAAACAGGCGCAGAAGTTCAAATTCTTTATACGTAAGCGCGACGCGCGCGCCGTCGACCGTGACCGTGTGTGCATCGAGGTCGACGACGAGACCGCCGCTGCGCAGCAGATGCGCAGCCTTGTCCGGCCGGCAGCGGCGCAGCACCGCCTTGACGCAGGACACCAGCTCCATCACGCCGAAGGGCTTGACGAGATAATAGTCTGCACCGAGGTCGAGACCGCGGATCTTGTCATACTCCGCGCCCTTGGCCGTCGCCATGACGACCGGGATGGTGCGCAGCTCCGCCGACGCCTTCATACGCTGCAGCAGCTCGATACCGTCCACACCGGGCAGCATCACGTCGAGCACGACCAGATCCGGCTTTTGCGTCTGCAGCGCCGACCAGAACGAGACGCCGTCGTCAAAGCCGCGGGCCTCAAAACCCGTGGACGTAAGCGTATAGACCTCAATGTCGCGGATGCTGGCGTCGTCCTCAACACACCAGATCATGTCCTACCCCTCCTTGTGCACCCCGGTGACCGAGAAGATCACCCACTCGGCGATGTTCGTCGCGTGGTCGCCGATGCGCTCGAAGTATTTGGCGATCATGAGCAGATCGAGCGCGTACTCCCCGTCTTCGGGATGGGCAGCAATCTTGTCGATCAGCCGGCGCTTGACCTCGTCGAAGGCGTTGTCCACAACGTCGTCCTCGGCGATGACCGTCTCTGCCAGCATTGTATCACGCTGAACGTAGGCGTCAACACTTTCTGTGACCATATGGATGGTCGAGCGCGCCATTTCGCGCAGCAGATCGTCATTTTCCGCCGAACGGCCGGCGAGAAACTGGATGATCTCCGCAATATCCTCGGCCTGGTCGCCGATGCGCTCCATGTCCGTGATCATCTTCAGCGCCGCCGAGATCTGGCGCAGATCGCGCGCGACCGGCTGCTGCTGCAGCAGGAGCTTGAGGCACAGCGACTCGATGTTGCGCTCCTTCTGGTCGATCTCCGCGTCGAGCGGCGCGACCTTCTTTGCCAGCTCCGGATCTGCCTCCGTGAGCGCCTTGGACGCGAGCGCGATGACTTCCTCGCACAGTGCGCCCATCTCGATCATCTCCTTATTCAGGAGTGCGAGCTGTTCATCAAACCGGCTTCTCATCAGCCAAACCTCCCTGTGATGTAATCCTCCGTGCGCTTATCCTGCGGCTGCGAGAAGAGCCGCTCCGTGTCGTCGCACTCGACGAGCTCGCCGAGCAGGAAAAACGCCGTGCGGTCGGAGATACGCACCGCCTGCTGCATGTTGTGCGTGACGATGACGATCGTGTACTGCTCCTTGAGCTGCATGGCCAGCTCCTCGATCTTCGACGTGGAGATCGGGTCGAGCGCGCTCGTGGGCTCGTCCATGAGCAGCACCTCGGGCTCGACCGCAAGTGCGCGGGCGATGCACAGTCTCTGCTGCTGGCCGCCGGAGAGACCGAGCGCGTTTTTGCGCAGGCGGTCTTTCACCTCGTCCCAGATGGCCGCGCCGCGCAGCGATTTTTCAACGATCTCGTCGAGCTTCGCGCGGTTTTTGATGCCGTGCGTGCGCGGGCCGTAGGCGATGTTGTCGTAGATGCTCATCGGGAACGGGTTTGGCTTCTGAAAGACCATGCCGATTTCGCGCCGCAGCTCGTTGACGTCCGTGCCGGGGGCAAAGATGTCCTGCTCGCGGTAGCGCACATCGCCCGTGATCTTCACGCCGGGGATGAGGTCGTTCATGCGGTTGAGCGTTTTGAGAAACGTGGACTTGCCGCAGCCGGACGGCCCGATGAGCGCCGTGATGCTCTTTTCCGGAATGTTCATGCTGATATCGTGCAGCGCCTGATGGTCTCCGTACCAGAGATCCAGACCCTGAACGGTCATAATATCACTCATAGGCTTCTTTTCCTCCTGAAGTATCTCTCGACGAGCATGGCCGCGCCGTTGATGAGCAGCGTGAGGAGCATCAAAATGGCGGCGATGGCAAAGGCCACGTCGAATTGTCCCTGTTCCTTGGCGTAGACGTAGAGCGCGACGGTGAGCGTGGCGCCCGCGCTGCTCAGCCCGTCGAAAAAGCCGTTGAGCGCGTGGGCAAAGCCCGCCGTGAACAGCAGCGCCGCCGACTCGCCGAGGATGCGCCCGACGGACAGGATGCAGCCGGTGATGACGCCGTCCACACAGCCGGGCAGCACCACGGTGCGGATGACGCGCCACTTGCCCGCGCCGAGCCCGAACGCGCCCTCGCGATAGCTCTGCGGCACGGTCTTTAAGCTCTCCTGCGTGGTGCGCATGATGGTCGGCAGGTTCATGATGACGAGCGTGAGCGCGCCCGCGAGCAGCGATGTTTTCATGTTCAGAAACTGGCAGAAAAACAGCATGCCCACGAGGCCGTAGATAATGGACGGGATGCCGGAGAGTGTCTCGGCCGCGTATTCGATGATGCCGATGACGCGGCGGTTCGTCGCGTACTCCGTCAGGTAGATGGCCGCTCCCACGCCGAGCGGCAGGACAATGAGCAGCGTGGCGATGACGATATAGAGCGTGTTGAGCAGGTCCGGCAGGATGCCGATGCGGTCAGACAGATAGCTCGGCGCGGTGGACAGCAGCGTCCACGACACGTTCGGAAGCCCCTTGACGAGCACATAGGCGATCAGAAACAGCACCAGCGCCGCCGTGATCACAGCCGCCGCGCCCATGAGGATGCGCATGGCGAGGATGTAGGCTCTGCGGCTGCCGGAAATGGCTTTCTTTTTCATCCCTTGCCCTCCTTATTGCGCTTGAGGAAGAAGTTGAGCGTGGCGTTGATGAGCATGATGAACAAAAACAGCACCAGCGCGATGGAAAACAGCGCCTGCCGCTGCAGGCCGCCGGAATAGGACATTTCGCTCGCGACGGCGGTGGTCAGAAAGCGCACGCTCTGAAACAGCGTCGGCATGTTCGGTACGTTGCCGGACACCATCATGACGGCCATGGCCTCGCCGATGGCGCGGCCGACGCCGAGCACGACGGCGGCGGCGATGCCGCTCTTGGCCGCCGGAACAGAGACCTTGAAGTACGTTTCGACCGGCGTCGCACCGAGCGCGAGCGACGCGTCCTCATACTCGGGCGGCACGGCCTCGAGCGCCGTGACGGACACCTTGATGATCGACGGCAGGATCATGATCGCCAGCACAACGATGGCGGCGAACAGGCTCGCGCCGTCGGCCAGATGAAACACCCTGCGGATGCCCGGCACGAGCACGAGCATGCCCACGAGACCGTAGACCACCGACGGGATGCCGGCAAGCAGGCTCACGGCTGCGGACATGACGCCGCGGATGCGCGGTGGGGCGACCTTCGCCAGATACACCGCCGTCAGAAAGCCGATCGGCACGCCGAGCACGATCGCGCCCGCGGTGCCGTATACACTTGTGAGAATGAACGGCAGGATGCCGTAGGACGGCTCCGCCGCCGTGGACGCCCACGTCTTGCCGAACAGGAACGGGATGAGCCCGATCTGCCGGATGGCGGGAATGCCGGAGACGATCAGGTACACGCTGATGAGCAGCACGCACCCGACGGTGATGAGGCCAAGGAGCAAGAACACGCCGTGCACGACCGTCTCCAGAGCTTGAGATTTCTTTTTCATATCCAGCACCTCTGTATATACCAAAGGCGGCCGGAAGAACCAGCCGCCTTGCGCTTACCTGTGACTCAGGCCACCGGAACTGCGCCCGCCGCGGAGATGATGGACGCGGCATCCGCAGAGATCGCGAAGTCGAAGAACTTCTGCGCGGTCTCGCTCAGGGCGGTGCCCTCCTTCGTCACGAGGACGAACGGACGCTGGACGAGGTACGTGCCGTCCTTGACGGTCGCCTCCGTCGGCGCAACACCGTTGACGGTCAGCGCCTTGACGCTGTCCTTGATGGCAGCCAGAGAGGCATAGCCGATCGCGTTCGGGTTCTGGGACACGGTGGTGATCACATCGCCCGTGGAGGTCAGCTCCTGACGGTACTGGCAGGCGTCCTTGGTCTCGGTGATGGACTCGAAGCCGTCGCGCGTGCCGCTGCCGGCTTCACGGCCGATGCGCACGATCTCGGCATCCTCGCCGCCGACATCCTTCCAGTTGGTGATCTCGCCGGTGTAGATCTTGGCGATCTGCTCCAGGCTCAGGTCCTTGACCGGGTTCTGGGGGTTGACGATGATCGCGATGCCGTCGAGCGCGACGATGGTCTCCTTCAGACCGGCGGCCTTCTCATCGTCCTTGAGTGCGCGGCTCGACAGACCGATGTCGCAGCGGCCTTCGGAGACGGCCTGGATACCGGAGCCTGAGCCGGTCGGGTTGTAGGTGAAGGTCGTGCCCTTATTGGCTTCCATGAAGGATTCGCCGAGCGCGCCGATGACCTTTTCCATCGAGGTAGAACCGTCAGTCGCGACCGTGCCGCCCGCGGCGGTCGTGCCGTTGTCATTTGCCTTCTGGCCGCAGCCCGCGAACAGCGAGAGTGCCATGACGGCAGCACACAAAACAGTGATGATCTTTTTCAAGATGAAGTGCTCCTTTCGAACTTCAATTTTGGTTTTTGTTTTTTGTTCCCTACGCTTCACAGGATACGCAGGGGATGTAAAAACGAAAAGAGCGCTTATGTAAAATGCGTGTAAAATTGTAAAATGCCGCGGTTTCCGGCACGCTATCCGCTCAGTTTCCTATTTTGTGTTGAAAATCAGACATTTCATACGCAGCTGTCAGCAAAAATCCCGTGAAAAATCTGCACATATTTTCATCCCCTATGGGGGGTTACGGTTTCGGCCGCCGTCCGTTATACTAATGACAATGCTCCGAAACGGAGAAACACAGGAAGAGAGGATACATACACTATGCGAAACCGAAGATGGATCTGCCTGCTTCTTGCAGCGCTGATGGTGCTGGCCTGCGCGGCCTGCGGCACAAAGACGAACAACGATGCCTCCGGCGACGTGCGCACACTCACCGACGGCAAAAACCGCACCGTGGAAGTGCCCAAGCAGGTCGAGCGCGTCGTGTGCGTCGGCGTCGGCGCGCTGCGCTACAGCTGCTATGTCGGCGCGGCCGACCGTGCCGTCGGCGTGGAGGATTATGAGACCAAGGCCGGCATGAGCCGCCTGTATAACTATGTGAACTTCGACAAGTTCAAGGATCTGCCCGTCACCGGCACGAACGGTGAGCCGTACGTGGAGCAGATCATCGACGTCGCGCCGCAGGTCATCGTCATGAGCGCCTACGCCTCGTGCGACGCGGACGAGCTGAGCGCGAAGACCGGCATCCCGGTCTTTGTCGTGCCCGGCAGCGACACCACGCTCGATGACGCCGCCTACGAGACCATCCGTCTGCTCGGCGAGCTCTACGGTCTCGAGACGCGCGCACAGGAACTGACCAAGTACCTCAAGGGCATCCAGACCGACCTCGACACGCGCACGGCCAAGATCGCGGACGATCAGAAGCCGTCCGTCTACGTCGGCGGTGTGTCCTTCAAGGGACAGCACGGCTTTGAGGGCACGGAAGCCGGCTACGGCCCGTTCGCGCTCATCCACGCCAAAAACCTCGCCGACACGACCGGTCAGACCGGCGCGTTCAACATTGACACCGAGCAGGTACTTGCCTGGGATCCGGACGTCATTTTCCTCGACTTCAACGGCATGGACCTCATCAACGAGGACTATCAGGCGCACCCCGATTTCTATAAGAGCCTGAGCGCCGTGCGCGGCGGCAAGGTCTACTCGCAGATCTCGTTCCGTTCCTGCGCCTCCAACCTTGAGACAGCGCTGGCCGATGCCTACTATGCCGCCTGCATGCTGTATCCGGAGCAGTTTGCAGACGTTGACCCCGAGGTCAAGGCCGGCGAGATCTTCACGGAGCTGCTCGGCTCGAACCCCTATCCCGATCTGAAGGAGGCCGGGTATGCATTCCGTGCCATCACCATCGGCGAGTAAGCCGCAAATTTCCGATTACACCCGCATCCGCGCCAGAAGCATCCGCTTTCTGATCCTTCTGGCAGCGGTGCTGGCGCTGGCGTTCTTTTTGTCGCTGCGTGCCGGGTCATACAACACGCCCGCTGCCGAGCTCATCCGGGGCATTTTCGGCCGCGCGGCGGACAACAAGGTCAACCTCGTCATCCGCAACAACCGCCTGCCGCGCATCTGCACCGCCATGGTCTCCGGCGCGGGGCTCGGGCTCGCGGGCTGCATTCTGCAGGCCGTGCTGCGCAACCCCCTCGCCTCGGCCTCCACGCTCGGCGTGTCGCAGGGCGCGACGTTCGGCGCAGCCGTCGCCATCATCGGCCTCGGTCTGACGCACACGGGCAGCTGGGCCATCCCGCTGTGCTCGTTTCTGGGTTCACTGCTCGTTGCCGCCGTCATTCTCGGCCTGAGCCGGTTCAAGCAGGTCTCCTCGGAGGGCATCGTGCTCGCGGGCGTCGCCATCAGCTCCATGCTGACCGGTGCGACCACGCTGCTGCAATACTTCGCCGATGAGGTCGCGCTCTCGTCGCTCGTGTTCTGGACCTTCGGCGACCTTGGCAGCACGAGCTGGCAGTCCCTGCGCGGCATGGCGCTGGCTGTGCTGCTGCTGATCGTCTACTGCTATCTGCACCGCTGGGACTACAACGCCCTGCTCTCCGGCGAGGAGACGGCGCTGAGTCTCGGCATCAACGTCCAGCGGCTGACGCTGACAAACGTTGTGCTCACGTGCCTTGTCTGCTCGATCATCGTGTCGAACGTCGGCCTCATCAACTTCATCGGTCTGGTCGCGCCGCACATCGTGCGCATGGTCGTCGGCAACAACTACATCTACCTCATCCCCTGCTCGGTGCTCGCGGGCGCGGCGCTGCTGCTGCTGAGTGATCTGGTCGCGCGCGTGGTCATCATGCCCGTCATTTTGCCGATCGGCGCGCTGACGGCGTTCCTCGGCGGCCCGCTGTTTTTGTATCTGCTGTTCAAGGGGAGGCGTCAGACATGATCCAGGTCGACCACCTCTGCTATCACTACAAGGGCGGACGCCCGATCCTGCGCGACGTGAGCTTTGAGCTTGACAGCGGTCGGTTTCTGGCCGTGCTCGGCAACAACGGCGTCGGCAAGAGCACGCTGCTCAAGTGCATCAACCGCATCCTCACGGCCGACAGCGGCAGCTGCCGCGTCGACGGCGAGGATCTGCTCGCGCTCTCGCACCGCGAGATCGCAAAGCGCGTGGCCTTCGTCGCGCAGCACGTGCCCGACACGCAGATGACCGTGCACGACATGGTCATGCTCGGCCGCCGTCCCTACATGACCTGGGGCGTGACGGAGCACGACCACGACGTGGTGCACGATGCGATGCGCTATCTGAATCTGGAGAATATGCGCGGCCGGTTTCTCAACCGGCTCTCCGGCGGCGAGCGGCAGAAGGTCATGCTCGCCCGCGCGCTGGCGCAGGAGCCGACGCTCCTGCTGCTTGACGAGCCGACCAGCAGCCTCGACATCCGCAACCAGTATCAGGTGCTGCAGATCACGCGCGACCTCTGCCGTGAGCAGAATCTGACGGCGATGATCGTCATCCACGACCTGAACCTTGCCCTGCGCTTTTGCGACCGCTTTCTGCTGCTGCGCGAGGGCGAGGTGTACCGCTACGGCGGCGCGGAGATCTTCGATGCCGACGCGCTGCGCGATGTCTACGGTGTCAGGGGCAGCATCGTGCAGGTGCAGGGTCAGTCGCTCGTACTCATTGAAGATGAAGAAAAGGAGAAACTATCATGACCAATTGGGAAAAATGCGTTGCCTTTCACGGCCACGCCTGCGGCGGTCTGACGATCGGCTACAAGGCCGCGTGCTACGCAGCCGAGCTGCTGGAACTGGACTTCTCCGGTGATGAGCAGCTTGTGTGCATCGCGGAAAATGACGCCTGCGGCGTCGATGCCATTCAGGCGCTGCTCGGCTGCAGCGTCGGAAAGGGCAACCTGCTGTTCCATATGCGCGGCAAGCAGGCGTTTTCGTTCTACAACCGCACCACGGGCAAGTCCGTGCGTCTGGTGCTGCGCGACCGTCCGGAGGGGATGACGCGCGAGGAGTCGTTTGACTACTTCCAGGCGCAGGAGCCGGCTGACCTGTTCGATGTCAAGCCTGCAACCATCGCACTGCCGGAGAAGGCGAAGCTCTTCGACTCCTACCGCTGCGCGTGCTGCGGCGAGACGGCCGGCGCCAACTGGATCCGTCTGGTCGACGGGCAGACGCTCTGTCTCGACTGCGCCGGAAGCTACGACCGCTTCGACGTCTGACAGCAACAAAAAAGATCCTGCTTCCGCATTGGAAGCAGGATCTTTTTTATCCGCGCAGCAGCGCAAGCTGATAAAACGCGACGGCGCTCGCCGCAGCGACATTGAGCGAGTCGACCCCGTGTGTCATGGGGATGCGCACGGTGTAATCGCACGCGGCGATCGTGCTGCCGGCCAGCCCGTCGCCCTCCGTGCCGAGCACGATGGCGAGGCGCGGCAAGGTGCGCAGGCGCGCATCGTCAATGCGCAGCGAATCGTCACGCAGCGCCATGGCCGCCGTGCGAAAGCCGAGCGCATGCAGCGTCTCCTGCCAGTCGGTGTCCGCGGGCAGATACGTCCACGGCACCTGAAAGACCGTACCCATGCTCACGCGCACGGCGCGGCGGTAGAGCGGGTCGCTGCCCGCCGACGTGAGCAGCACGGCGTCGACACCGAGCGCCGCCGCCGAGCGGAAGATCGCGCCGATGTTCGTCGGGTTCATCACATTTTCCAGCACGGCCACACGCGCGGCGTTCGCACACAGGGCGGCGACCTCCGGCAGCGCCGGGCGGCGCATGGCGCAGAGCATACCGCGCGTGAGGTGAAAGCCCGTCAGCTGCGTGAGCACCTCGAGCTCGGCCGCGTAGACCGGGATATCGTCCGGGCAGCGCGCAAGGATATCAGACGCCTTCCCTTCTATGTGGCGGCGCTCCATCAAAAATGACACCGGCTCGCACCCCGCATCGAGCGCACGGCCGATCACGAGCGGGCTCTCGGCGATGAAGAGGGCGTTTGCCGGGTCGGCGCGGTTGACGAGCTGGTTTTCCGTCAGGCGGGCGTACACGTCCAGCTCCGGCGCGGAGAAGTCCGTGATGTCATAGATCTTTGCCATAGCTGCATCTCTCTTTTCGATAAGGTCAGCTCATTATACCCGATTTTTCACGCGCACGCCACTGTATTTTTCCCGCCGGTGTATGCGCGCACGCGCGCTTGGGCATACTGCCTGTGAGGTGATCGGAATGCAACCAACGCAAAAAGAAGCCGGCCTGCTCAAGGATCTCAAGGATCAGGAGCAGCTGTGCGTGGACAAATACCGCCGCCACGCCGCCAGCGCCAACGACCCGCAGCTCAAAAACCTGTTTGAACAGCTGGCTCAGGTCGAGCAGCAGCATCTCGACGCGATCGCGCAGATGGCGCAGGGTACGGTCTGCAAGCCCGCGGACTCCGCGACCGTGCCGGGCACGTTCACGGCCGCATACAGCAGCGCAGACTCGCCGCAAAAGCAAAACGACTGCTACCTCTGCTCGGACGTGCTCACGATGGAAAAGCACGCCTCGCACCTGTACGACACGTGCGTGTTCGAATTTCGTGATGCCGACGCGCGCAGCGTGCTCAACGACATTCAGGCGCAGGAGCAGCACCACGGCAAGGTCATCTATGACTACATGGCCGCAAACGCCATGTACGCCTGACTCCATCCACGCAAAAACGGCGCCCCCGAAGACTCGGGGGCGCCGCTTTCTGTCTGCGGAGATCACTTGCAGAGCCCGTAGCTCCCGGCCAGCTTCCGGAACGCCGGGAGCGAGCGCTCGATCTGTGAGCGCGCCACGCAGTAGGCAAGGCGCGCATAGCCCGGGCAGCCGAAATCATCACCCGGCACGAGCAGGATGTCATAGTCCATCGCGCGGCGGCAAAACGCGCGCGAATCCGGCTCGGGCGACTTGAGGAAGAGGTAAAACGCGCCGTCCGGCCGCGCGCAGCGATAGCCCATGGCCGTGAGTGCACCGTAGATCAGCTCGCGGTTTTCGGCATAGGCCGCAATGTCCGCCGTCTTTCCGAGGCACTCCGCCACGGCAAGCTGGAACAGCGACGACACGCAGATATACCCCAATGCGCGCCCCGCGCCGAGCACGGCGGCGTGCACGGCAGCGTAGTCGTCCATGGCCGGGTGCAGGGCGAGAAAGCCCACGCGCTCACCGGGCAGGGACAGCGTCTTGCTGTAGGAATAGCAGTAGATCGCGTTGGGATAGAGTGCGGGCAGAAACGGCACCTCCACTCCGCCGTAGACCAGCTCGCGGTACGGCTCGTCGGCGATGATGTAGATCGGGTGACCGTAGCGCGCCTGCTTTTCGCGCAGCATGGCGCTCAGCGCCGCAAGCTCCGGGCGCGAGATGACGACGCCGGATGGGTTATTCGGGGAGTTGAGGATGAGCAGCGCGGTCTTTTCCGTCACGGCGGCGGAGAGCGCCTCAAGATCGAGCGCGAAGGTGTCCGCCTTGCACGGCACGACGCGCACACTGCCGCCCGCCGCCTCGGCATAGACGGCGTACTCCGGGAAATACGGTGCGAGCACGATGGCCTCATCCCCCGGGCAGAGGAGCGCGCGCGTCAGGATCGCCAGCGCACTCGACGCACCGTCGGTCATGTAGATGTCCTGCGCGCGGTACGTCTCGCCGAACGTCTGCGTGAGGTAGGCCGCGACCTTTTCACGCACCGATGCCATGCCCGGTGCGGGCGCATAGGCGTGCAGCTGCGTGGGCGGCACGGTATGCAGCAGACGCTCGATAGCCGCGTGCACGCAGTCCGGCGGGTCGATGCTCGGGCTGCCGATGGAAAAGTTATAGACGTTTTCCGCGCCGATCTCGGCCGCGCGGCGCTCGCCGTAGGCCGCGATCTCGCGGATGGAGCTGCCGTTTGCGCCCCAGTCGATGAGCTGTTTTGAGATCATGCGTTTGCCTCCTCCAGATACTGCCTGAGATACAGGATGGCCTGCCGGTAGCCCTCAAAACCGAGCCCCATGTACGTTTTCACGCATGCCATGCCGGCGTAGGAGATCTGGCGGAAGGGCTCGCGCGTGCTGACGTCCGACAGGTGCACCTCCACCGCCGGAAGCGCCACGGCCTTGAGCGCGTCGAGAATGGCGACGCTCGTGTGCGTGTAAGCCGCGGGGTTGATGACGATGCCGTCCGCCGTGCCGTAGGCCGCCTGGATCGCATCGACGATCGCGCCCTCGTGGTTGGACTGGAACAGCTCGACCTCCACGCCCACTTCGCGCGCCGCCGAGCGGATGAAATCCTGCAGCGCGGCAAAATCGCGGCTGCCGTAGATGGCGGGCTCACGCAGGCCGAGCAGGTTCAGGTTCGGCCCGTTGATGACGAGAAATTTCATGCCAGCACCTCCAGGATCTGCTGCACCGTCTGCTCCGGTGTGCCGTTGTTGTCGATGACGGCGTCGGCAAAGCGGGCGTACAGCGGCTCACGCTGCGCATAGAGCGCGGCGAGGTCACTGCGCTGGGAGATGGGCCGTCCGTCCTTCGGCAGCAGCGCAAGGTCGCGCTGCAGCCAGAAGATCGTGCCGTTCTGGTGCAGGAGCGGGTAGTTTTCCGCGCGGCAGACGCTGCCGCCGCCCGTTGCGAGGATCGCGCCCGAGCGCTTGCCGAGCTCGGCGAGCGCGGCCGTCTCCAGCGCGCGGAAGGCGTCCTCGCCGTCGGCGGCGAAGATATCCGGGATGGGACGCCCCGCCGTCTCGACGACCTGCGCATCGCTGTCGAGCAGCGGCCGGTGCAGCCGCTCGGCGAGCAGCGCCGCGATCGTGCTCTTGCCGCTGCCGGGCATGCCGATGAGGACGATGTTCTCCATCTCCTGCCGCATGCGGCGGTAGATGCGCAGGATCTCGCCGTCATCAATGGTCGTGCCGGTGAACACCTCGCAGCTGCGCTTTGCCTGCGCCACGAGCATATACAGTCCGCCCGCACACGGAATGCCGAGTGCCTCCGCCTGCAGCAGCAGCGCCGTGCGCGCGGGATTATACACCACGTCGAGCACGAGCGCGCACTGCGGGAACTGCCGCAGGTCGACGGCGGCCTTGCCGGTGTTCGGATACATACCGACGGGTGTGGTGTTGACGATCACCTGCGCATCGGCGTGGCGCCCGAGATTCGTGTAGTTGTCCTCGCCGCTGCGGGAGATGACCGTCACGCGCGCGCCAAGCTGCGCGAGCACGGCCTGAACGGTCGCGGACGCGCCGCCGTTTCCGAGCACGAGCGCCTTCTTCCCGGCAATGTCCACGCCGCTGCGGCGCACAAGGTATTCAAAGCCGAAGGCGTCGGCATTGTCGCCGTAGAGCGTGCCATCCGGCCGGCGGACGAGCACGTTCACGCTGCCCAGCTTTTGCGCGATCAGCGAGAGCGCGGCACAATACGGGATGACCGCCTTCTTATACGGGATGGTCACGTTGAGCGCGTCAAAATCGCCGCCGGTCAAAAACGCCGCGAGCGCGTCCGGCGCGACCTCATAGAGCTTGTAGGCATAGTCCGCAAGCTCTGCGTGGATGGCCGGAGAATAGCTGTGGCCGAGCTTTTCGCCCAGAAGTCCGCACCGCATCATACCACCTCCTGATAGCTGCCGAGATAGGAAAATTCCTCACACAGGCCCGGCAGTTCGCCCATGAGCTGGCGAAACTGCGGCGAATAGACCGAGGTCTCGAGGTCGAAATAGAACATGAACTCAAAGTCGCGCTCCGGCAGCGGGCGGCTCTCGAGCTTGTTGAGGTTGATGCCGAGCGCGTAAAACCGCGAGAGCACCTTGTAGAGCGAACCCGGCTTGTGCGGCAGCACCATCATCAGGCTCGTGCGGTCGGCGCCGGGATAGATCTCCAGCTCCTTGGCGATGCAGACAAAGCGCGTGTAGTTGTTGCCCTGATCCTGCACGGAGGCAGCGAGGCTCTCCAGCCCGTAGAGCCCGATGCAGGCGCGCGAGGCAAGCGCCGCGACGTCCGTGCGCCCGGACTCTGCCACGCGCTTTGCGGCCGCGGCGGTATTCTCGCAGCGCACGACCGTCACGCCCGGAAGCCCCTGCAAAAAGCGGCTGCACTGGCTGATGGCCTGCTCGTGGGAGTAGATCTCCTTGATATCCGACAGCTGTGCGCCGGGTCTTGCCAGCAGGCAGTGGTCGATCTTCAGGCGCACGCTGCGCACGATGCGGAAGTTGTGGCGCATCATGAGATCGTACACCGCGTTGACCGAGCCCGCCGTGCTGTTTTCCACCGGGATGACACCGTAGCGGCACAGGCCCTTCTCAATGGCGGAGAACACCGCATCAAACGTCGCACAGTAAAACACGTTCGGCAGTGTGAACAGCCGGTCGCACGCGAGCTGCGAATACGCGCCCTCCACGCCCTGACAGGCGACGGCGGGGTGCTCCGGAAACAGCGGCGGCGTGTGCGCGATGGCGTGCTCGATCTCGGCCGTCAGCGGACTCGTGATGCCGAGCAGCCGGTTCTGGCAGCTGCGGCTGAGCTCGAAAATGAGCGAATAGAGCGACACGGTGTAATCGCGCAGCGCCTCCGGCGCGCTGTCGGCGATCTGCTGCAGCTTCGCGCGCTCGCGTCCGGCGTCGAGTGCCGGCAGGTTGTGCGCCTTCTTGTAGCCGCCGATCTGCGCCGCGACGTCCATGCGCCGGTAAAACAGCGCAAGCAGCTGGCTGTCAATGTCGTCGATCTGGCGGCGATAGTCACTAAGTTCCATGGTCATGCTCCTCCGTTTGATTTCGTGGCTTCCGCTGCGGGGACGGCGGTCAATGTGGCCAGGTCCGTCCAGAAGCGGGGATAGGATTTGTCGGTACAGGCGCGGTCTTGCACCGTGACGGGCGCCGTGCAGCCGCAGGCTGCGGCGGCCGCCGCCATGGCGATGCGGTGGTCATGCTGCGGGGCGACCGTGCCGCCGGTGAGCGCCGGACGTCCGCACACGGTCAGGCCGTCTGCGCGCACCGTCACCTGCGCGCCGAGTGCGCGCAGCATGGCCGCCGTGCTCTCGATGCGGTCAGACTCCTTGAGCCGCAGACGGGCGGCGTTGACGATCTGCGTCTCCCCGTCTGCGAGCGCGGCAACGACGCTCAGCACCGGGATGAGATCCGGAATGGGCGCAGCGTCGATCATGATGCCGTGCAGCGCGCCGCGCCGTACGGTGACGGCATCCGGCTGCGCGTGCACATCCGCGCCGAAGTGGCGCAAAACCTCCAGCACCGCACGGTCCCCCTGAGACGACGCCGCAGCCAGCCCAGTGACCGTGATGCCCGCGGGTGAGAGCGCACCCATGCACAGGAAAAACGCGGCGTTCGACCAATCGCCCTCCACACGGCACTGCGCCGGGAGCTGCGCCGTCTGCCCGCCGGGGACGGTATATTTCCGCGCATCTTTTTTCAGGCGGATGCCAGACAGGCGCAGCGCATCCTCCGTCATGGCGATGTAGCCCGCGGATTCGAGTCCGCCCGTCACGATGAGGGTGCTCTCCCCCGCCAGACGCGGCAGCGCCATGAGCAGGCCGGAGATGTACTGCGAGGACACGTCGCCCGGCAGTGCATAGTCCCCGGGACGAAGCTGCCCGCCGGCGTGCAGCAGCGCACCGTCGCGCCGGAGGGTCATACCGTGCGCCGCGAGCACCGCGTCGAGCGGCGAGAGTGGGCGCTGCGGCAGCCGCCCCTCCATGTGAAAGGTCACGTCCGCGCCGAGCGCACCCGCGACCGGCAGCAGAAAGCGCAGCGTCGAGCCGCTCTCACCGCAGAAGAGATCGGCGTGCTCCGGCATTTCCCCGGCAATGGGGACGATGTGCAGCGTGCCCGCGCCGTCGTCCGTGATGTCCGCGCCGAGGGCGCGCAGGCAGCGCACCGTGGCGGCGATGTCGGCCGAGATGCCGTCACACCGCAGCGTCACCGGCTGCGCGCCGAGCGCGGCGCAGATGAGCAGGCGGTGCGCCTGTGATTTCGAAGCCGGGATGCGCACGCTGCCCGTGCGCGCCCCGGGTGAAATGGTCTGATTCATGCGATGCCTCCGTCCGCGAGCCATGCGGGGATGTCCGCCGCCGGGACCATCTCGATGCGGCAGCAGCCGATGCGCTCCGGCACGATGAGGTGCAGCGCCCCGTCGGCGATCTTTTTATCCGCGCGCGCGGCATCCGCGAGCGCATCGCGGCAAAAATCCGTCTCTGTCGGCAGGCCGTACTGCCGCAGGAGCGCGAGGATCTGCGCGCAGGTATCGTCCGTACAGATGCCGCGTCTGGCGGCGGCGCGCGCGATGATGGCCATGCCGATGGCCACGCCGCAGCCGTGCGGCACGGTGTAGCCGCTGCACGCCTCGACCGCGTGACCGAACGTGTGGCCGAGATTCAGAAGCTGACGGCTGCCGCGGTCAAATTCGTCCGCCGCGACCAGATCGCGCTTCATGCCGACACAGGTCGCGATGACGTGCCCCACCTGTGCGCTGACCGGCTGCGCGCGCAGCTCGTCAAAGAACGGCGCGCTGCGCAGCACGGCATACTTGATGACCTCGGCACAGCCGTTGCGGTATTCCTCCGGCGGGAGGGTGCGCAGCGTGTCCGGGTCGCAGAGCACAAGGCTCGGCTGGTAGAAGCAGCCGACCTGATTTTTTCCGCTGTCCAGATTCACGGCCGTCTTGCCGCCGACGGAGGAGTCCACCGCGGCCAGCAGCGTCGTCGGCACCTGCACGAACGGGATGCCGCGCTGATACGTCGCGGCGGCAAAGCCCGCGAGGTCGCCGGTCACGCCGCCGCCGAGCGCAACGATGAGGTCGCTGCGGCTCAGGCGGTGCGCCGCCAGAAAGTCCAGCAGCGCGGCGTAGGTGGCGAGCGTCTTGCAGTGCTCGCCGCCGGGATAGGTAAACGTCACGACGCGAAAGCCAGCGCGCATGAGCGACGCCTCCAGCCGCGCGGCATACAGCCCTGCCACGGTCTCACCCGCGACGACGGCCGCCGTGCGCCCGGCGCCGAGCGTGTGCGCGATCAGCGCCCCGGCATCGTCGAGCAGTCCCGGCTGCACCAGCACGTCATATTCGCGCGAGGCGGTCACGTGGATGGTCGTCATCGGCCGTCCACCTCCTCCTTGCGCCGCCGTCCCTCGTCGAGCAGGCGCGTGAGCGCGGGCAGATCATCGCGCTGCATCGCGTCGCGGTACGCATTCAGATTCGCCGTGAAGATGTCCAGCTCACGGAGCAGGTTATCCTTGTTTTCCAGAAAGAGCTCCGCCCACATCTCCGGGCTCAGCCACGCGACGCGGGTCATGTCCTTGTAGCTCCCGGCGGAAAAGCCCTTGTGCTGCGCGGCCGTGGGGCTCTTGATGTAGGCATTCGAGACCACGTGCGCCATCTGCGAGGTGAAAGCGATCATCTCGTCGTGCGCCTCCGCCGTCGTGAACGAGAAGCGTGCAAAGCCCGCGGGCTTGAGCAGCTGCTTGACGCGGTCAAAGAGCAGCACATCGTCAAAGTCCGGCGGCACGATGACCATCGGCGCGCCGTGAAACAGATCCGCCTTCGCGTTCTTGAAGCCGGAAAACTGCGTGCCGGCCATCGGGTGGCCGCCGAGGAACGTGACGCCGTGCGCCTTTGCGATCGGAAAGCACGCGGCACAGATGGTGCGCTTCGTGCCGCCGCAGTCGATCACCACGGGGTGCGGTCCGATGTGCGCCGCCATGCGGCGGAACCAGTCAACAGTCGCCTCAGGATAGAGAGCGATGAGCACGAGGTCGCACGCGGAGACATTGTCCTGCGTGAGCTCGCCGTCGACCGCGCCGCTCATCATGGCAAAATCCAGCACGCTGCGGCTGCGGTTATACGCGAGCACGCTCGCGCCGGCTGCATGATAGGCCTTTGCAAAGGAGCCGCCGATCAGCCCCAGACCAACGATCCCGACCGTCATTTTACAAGCACCTCACGGATGCTGCGCACCTTATGCGCAAGGTCATCGTAGACCTCCGGACGCAGGGACTGCGCACCGTCGCACAGGGCGTGCATGGGGTCGTTGTGCACCTCGATGATGAGGCCGTCCGCGCCGCAGGCGGTCGCGGCGAGCGCCATCGGCTCGACAAGGCGGGCAATGCCGGTCGCGTGGCTCGGGTCGACGATGACCGGCAGGTGCGTCAACTCCTTGAGCATGGGCACCGCCGCGAGGTCGAGCGTATTGCGCGTGTAGTCGTCAAACGTGCGGATGCCGCGCTCGCAGAGGATGACCTGCTCGTTGCCGCCGGCCATGATGTACTCGGCGCTCATGAGCAGCTCCTTGAGCGTGCTGGCCAGGCCGCGCTTGAGCAGGATGGGCTTGCGCAGCTTGCCGAGCTCACGCAGGAGGTCGAAGTTCTGCATATTGCGCGCGCCGACCTGAATGATGTCCACGTCCTCAAACAGCGGCAGATGCTCCACGCCCATGATCTCGGTCACGATCGGCAGGCCGGTGGCCGCGCGCGCCGTTTTGAGCAGCTCGATACCGGTGGCCTTGAGCCCCTGAAAATCGTAGGGCGAGGTGCGGGGCTTGAACGCGCCGCCGCGCAGGATGTTCGCGCCGGAGGCCTTGACCGCCTGCGCGACCGCGACGATCTGCTCCTCAGACTCCACGGAGCACGGCCCCGCGATCATGACGAAGTTGCCGCCGCCGATCTTCACGTCGCCGACCTCGACGACGGTGTCCTCCGGGTGGAACTTGCGGTTGCAGCACTTGAAGGGCTCGCTCACGCGCTTGACGCTGTCGACGATGCCGAGACTCGCGATCAGATCCATGTCCACGTTGGTCGTGTCGCCGACGAGACCGAGCACGGTCTGATATTCGCCCTCGGAAATGTGGATGACCAGCCCCTGAGCCTTGAGCCAGTCGATGAGCTGCGTGCGCTTTGCCGTTTCCACGCCATGTTTGAGTACGACGATCATGATGATTACCTCCGATACAATGTTGCAGATTTCTTGGATATCAAAAAGAAAATGCGGCACAGGCTCAACCTGTGCCGCATGAAACAAACCCGATATCCGAGCTCTTTTTTGCATCACAAATCAGCCTTACTATTGCAGCATAGTAAAGTAATAAGCGTATGCAAAATAGAAGCTGCGGTTCATATTCATAGCTCCGATCTTGTAGAAATGATCTCGATGGTTTGAGTATAAAAACTTCGCGGCGAAATGTCAACTGCAAATTTATACAAATCCGCACTTTTTTTGCATCGCATCCTTCATCAGATATGCAAAGGCGATGAAAAAGCGCGGGCGGCAGCCGTCGCCCGCGCAGAGGAGATTGCTTTGAAAAGAGGATTTACGCGTTGACCACGTGCTCGACGTAGTTCATGAGGATCATGGCGACCTGTGCGCGCGAGGCACTGCCCTGCGGGTCGAGGATCGTCTGTCCGTCGCGCACGGTGCCGTTGATAAGGCCGGCGGCATTCGCCCAGGAGAGCGCTTTCTCCGCCCAGCCGGACACGCTGCCGGCATCCGGGAACGCCGTGAGGTCGGCGCGCGCGCTGACGTCATAGCCCTTGCTGTGCGCGTAGTTATAGAGGATCTCGGCCGTCTGCTCGCGCGTGACGAAGCCGCTGGGATCAAAGCGGCTGCCGCCGATGCCGGAGACCACTCCGTTTTCCGCAGCCCAGGTGACCGCGTCGGTATACCATGCGCCGACCGGCACATCCACGAACGTGTTGGGTGCCTTCGGCGCGGGCTCACCCGCGAGGCGCCACAGCACGGACACGAGCATGGCGCGCGTCATGGTGGCATTCGGCGCGAAGGTCGTCGGCGTCATGCCGGCGAAGAGCCCGTTGTTGTAGGCATACGCCGCCGCGCCGTAGTACCACGTGCCGGCGACCACGTCCGTGAACGGGAAGCGCGCGATGGCCGTCACGCCGTTGACCACATCGAAGGCGTAGGTCTGCTGTCCGGCGTCGTAAGCGCCGCCGACGGCGGAGATGCTGCCGTCGTCCGCAAGGCTCCACGCGGTCAGATCGTCCGCCGCGTTCACGGCCACTGCGGCGCGCACACTGCCGGCCGGGTAGCTTGCCGCCGCGCCGTCAACCAGAACGGAAGCATTGGCAAGCGTCGCCGCAGCGGCCTGCGAGCCGAGGGCACGCTGCTGCGCGGCGTTGAGAGAAGCGCCGCTTGCAAGCGAGACGGCGACATCCTTGTGCAGGTCAAGCGCCGCGAGCGCACGCGCATCGAGCGTGACCGTTCCGGACCGGAACTTCACCTGCAGCGCTGCAGCACCCGCATCGCACGCATTGGCGATCGAGCGGCCAGCCAGAACGACCGTACCCACGGCGGGATCGGTGGCATCGACCGTCACGGCCACGCCGGACTGCGCGCCGGTCGCCGCACGGAGCTGACGGCTGGTCAGGAACACCGTGGCAGTGTCACCCTGCACATACGCCTGCGTGGTCGCAGCGCTGCTGCCGGTGACGGGCAGGAGGCGCACCTGCGCATTGCTGCCCTCGAGCAGAATGGTCTTGTCGTTGTCGTCGGGGCAGTTGTTGTCCACGCTCATGGAGACGACGATCTTCACGAGCAGGTCGTTGAGCTGGCTCTTGAGGTACTTGGTGAACAGGCCCTGGAACTTCGTGAACAGCACGCTGCCGCGGCCGAACGCGTCCTTGGCAACGATGTCAAGCACCTGATCGAGCAGTGCGCCGCTCTTGAGCTGGTCGATGCCGGACTGCACCCATGCGGGGTAGTTGCCGTCATCCTCACCGGCGAGGTTGCAGCGATAGATCCAGTTGGCGAAGTCGAGCAGGTTGTTGCCCTCGGCGATCGGGACGGCCGCCACGTCGTCAATGATCTGGTCGATGTTCGCGACGATCTTTGTGACCGGCCACGTGTCGTTCGGCAGGTATTTGCCGAAGAAGGACTTGACGAAGTCACCCGCGACCGTCTTGAGCATAGCGGTCGTGAAGCCGAATTCCCGGGCATACTCGGTCAGGTCGTCGATCACATACGCAACGCCCGTGGCGGGATCGGTATAATGGATGGGACCGATGTGCGTCTTGGTGCTCACGCTCATGTAGGTGTTCGTCTCACCGCCGACGGTGCTGCGGCGCAGGTCGACAAAGCGGACCGGGCACGGGTACGTCAGCGCGGAGCCGGTCTCGATGTCATAGAAGGTGTTGCCGGCCTTCGTGGTCATAGCGGCGATGTCGACCGCGTGCATATGGCCGGTGAAGACAACACTCATGCCGGCATCGGCATACTCCTGCGCAATGCGCTCATAGCCGTTGACAAGGTACATGGGCAGGATGGTGGGCTGCACGTCAAAGTGCGGCACCAGACCGTGGTGCTCCAGACCGATGACAAGGTCGCCGCGTGCCTTCGCGGCGGCGGTCTGCTCGATGACCCACTTTTCCAGGTCGGCGCTGATGGCGCCGCTCGTCTCATGCTCATCGTCACCGTTGGAGGTGTTGTCCGAGCTGTAGCGGCAGGTATCCATGGCGATCACGGTCAGGCCCTCGACCGGCCGCGCAACATAGGACAGGCCGCCGGCCTTATTGCCCTCGGCCGGGGTGAAGGTCGCAAGGACGGTCGGGTCGGAGTAGACGAAGTCATAAATCTGCTTGAAGTCCTCCGGCTCCGTGCGCGTGGCGGGCACGGCCTTGCCGTCGGCGGTGTTGAAGTTCTTGGCATTGTAATTGCGGATGTCATGGTTGCCGTTGATGACATAGATCTTCAGACCCGGAACATCCTGCTGCAGCTGCTGCAGCTGCTTTGCCAGCGCCGCGTGGCACTCCTGCTCGCCGTCCTTGGTCAGGTCGCCGGACACGAGAAGGATGTCGGGCTTGTCCGCGCGGACGCGCTCAAGCATCTCGTGAAGGATGGATGAACTCTCCTTGAGCAGCTTGCGGTCGCTGTTGAACGCATGCTCAAAATCCTCCGTGTCTGCGATCATATCCGGCGAGAGATAGTGCAGGTCGGACATGACGGCGATCCTCAGGTTCATGTCCTGCGGCTTTTCCGCCGCAAGCGCCGGAACCGTCAGCGTGAAGACAAGGACTACCGCCAGCAGCAGCGACAGCAGTCTGCTTCCATTGTGCATTTTGGTTTTCATTTCTTCCTCCTGTTAATATAGTCTCCTACATATGCGCGGCGCAGGGCCGCACAACTGTATTCCTTCCCACCGTGTAAAATCCACAGCCGCCCTTGCGTAAAAGCAACTGTAACACGGCATCTTAACTGTATCATGCCGGAGGCCCGATTGCAACCAAAATACAGCAGCAAATGCGAAAAAGCGCGGGCGGCAGCAGACGGGACCCGATGCGTTTGGAATGGTTCATCTCTCCCTCCTGTAACATTCAAGATTTTGGCGCTTACAAGCTCACGTTTCTGTTTTACACAGCGCGTGTAAAGTCTAAAACCGCAGCCGTGTAAAGTTCCCGTGCCGCAAAGCGGTGAAGATTTTACATTCCTGCCTTGACAAGCCGGCGGTTTCGTCCTATCATGAAGTGAACAAACACGGGGAGCCGCTCGGCTGAGAGTAAGCATCCGCTTAGACCCGCACACCTGATTTGGACAATGCCAACGTAGGGATTCATACTGCCGGACCGCAACAGCAGCACTCTTTACGGGCGCTGCTGTTTTTTACACCCCGAAAGGAGCTTTTGACTATGGAGCAGATCCTCAAGACCATGCTGGAAAACGTGCGCGCGAAATCACCGCTCGTGCACAACATCACGAATTACGTCACCGTCAACGACGTGGCGAACGTCCTGCTGGCGGCCGGCGGCTCGCCGATCATGTCCGACGATGCCGACGACGTCGAGGACATCACAAGCATCTGCGGCGGCCTGAACATCAACATCGGCACGCTCAACAAAAACACCATCCCCTCCATGTTCCTCGCCGGCAGGAAGGCAAACGCGCTCGGGCACATCGTCCTGCTCGACCCCGTGGGCGCGGGCGCGAGCCGCCTGCGCACCGACACGGCCAACCGCCTCATGCGCGAGGTGCGCTTTGACGCCGTGCGCGGCAACATCTCCGAGATCAAGACCCTCTGCACCGGCAGCGGTACGACCAAGGGCGTGGACGCCGATGCGGTCGATGCCGTGACGGAGGCGAACCTCGACGACGGCGTGGCGCTGGTCAAGGCGTTCGCCAGACAGGCCGGCTGCATCATCGCCGTGACCGGCGCGATCGACCTCGTGAGCGACGGCGAGCGCTGCTGGTGCATCCGCAACGGCCGCGCGGAGATGAGCCGCATCACCGGAACGGGCTGCCAGCTCTCGGCGCTGACGACGGCGTTTCTCGTCGCCAATCCCGAGCACAAGCTCGAGGCCGCGGCTGCCGCCGTGTGCACGATGGGGCTCGCGGGTGAGATCGGCTGGGCGAATATGCAGCCCGGCGACGGCAACAGCACCTACCGCAACCGTATCATTGATGCAATCTTCAACATGACCGGCGACGCGCTGGAGAAAGGAGCCAAGTATGAACTGCGATAATGCTTCCCTGCTGCTCTATGCAGTGACCGACCGCTCGTGGCTGCACGGCCAGACGCTCTACGAGCAGGCCGAGCAGGCGCTGCAGGGCGGCGCAACGTTTTTGCAGCTGCGCGAGAAGGAACTCGACGAGGCACATTTCAAGGAAGAGGCCGTCGCGCTCAAGGCGCTGTGCAGGCAGTACGGCGTGCCGTTCGTGCTCGACGACAACGTGGCGCTCGCCATCGAAACGGACGCCGACGGCGTGCACGTCGGCCAGAGCGACATGGCGGCCGGCAAAGTGCGCGCGCTCATCGGTCCGGACAAGATCCTCGGCGTGTCGGCGCAGACCGTGGAAGATGCGCTGCTGGCCGAGCGCGAGGGCGCGGACTATCTCGGCGTGGGCGCCGTGTTCCCGACCGGGACAAAGACCGACGCCAACGCCGTGAGCTATGACACCCTGCGCGAGATCTGCGCGGCCGTGTCCATCCCAGTCATTGCCATCGGCGGCATCACGAAGGACAATGTCGCCCGGCTTTCCGGCAGCGGCATCGTCGGCGTCGCCGTCGTGAGCGCGATCTTCGCGCAGCCGGACATCCCCGCCGCCACGCGCGCGCTCAAGACCGCCGTGCGCGCAGCGCTGGAGCTCTGACCCCCTCTGCGCACAGGCGCAGATACAAATAAAAACAGCGGCAGATCGGGGGCACCACTTTCTGTCGCTCAACAAAATTGATGCTGAAAAGGAGACAGAATATGAAAACAGCATTAACGATCGCCGGAAGCGATTCCAGCGGAGGCGCCGGTATTCAGGCCGATCTGAAAGCCATGACCATGAATGGCGTATTTGCCATGAGTGCGATCACGGCGCTGACCGCCCAGAACACGACCGGCGTACAGGGTATTTTTGAAGTGACCCCGGAGTTTCTCGCCCAGCAGATCGACAGCGTCTTTACCGACATCCGGCCTGACGCGGTGAAGATCGGCATGGTCGCATCCTCCGGCCTCATCGAGGTCATCGCCGAGCGGCTGCAGCATTACGGGGCAAAAAACATCGTCGTCGACCCCGTGATGGTCGCCACGAGCGGCGCGCGCCTCATCTCCGAGGACGCCATCGCCACGCTTGAGGCGCGGCTGCTGCCGCTTGCCACCGTGCTCACGCCCAACATCCCGGAGGCGGAGGTGCTCTCGGGGCTGTCCATCACCTCCCCCGACGACATGATCGCCGCCGGAAAGGTCATCAGCGAGCGCTACGGCTGCGCCGTCCTGTGCAAGGGCGGACACCGGCTCAACGACGCCAACGACCTCCTGTACCGTGACGGCGGCTACGCGTGGTTCAACGGCAAGCGCATCGACAACCCCAACACCCACGGCACGGGCTGCACGCTCTCGAGCACGATCGCGGCAAACCTCGCCAAGGGCTATGATCTCGACACGGCCGTGCAGCGCGCGAAGGCGTATCTGTCCGGCGCGCTGGCCGCCATGCTCGACCTCGGCGCGGGCTCCGGTCCGATGGATCACGCGTTCGACCTCAAGCCCGAATACCGTCAGGAGGCCGGAAGATGAAAAAGACATCCAGCTTCCAGAACAGCCTCATCTGGTTCGGCGCGGCCGTGTCCATCGCCGAGATCCTCACCGGCACGTATTTCGCGCCCCTCGGCTTCACCAAGGGGCTGCTCGCCATCCTGCTCGGTCACGTCATCGGCTGCGCGATGTTCTTTTTCGCGGGGCTCATCGGCGGCCGCACCGGACGCAGCGCCATGGGCACGGTCGAGCTGAGCTTCGGCCGCATCGGCTGCCTGTTTTTCGCGGCGCTCAACGTGCTGCAGCTCGTCGGCTGGACGTCGATCATGATCTATGACGGCGCGCTCGCCACGAACACCGTGCTCGGCATCGGCAAATGGGTGTGGTGTCTGGTCATCGGCGGGCTGATCGTGCTGTGGATCGCCATCGGCATCAAAAATCTCGGCTGGGTCAACAAGATCGCCATGGCCGCACTGTTCATCCTCTCGATCGTGCTGTGCGTGGTCGTTTTTCGCGGCGGCACGCCCGTCACGGAGCCCGACGGCAGCCTGAGCTTCGGCGCGGCAGTCGAGCTCGCCGTGGCCATGCCGCTGTCGTGGCTGCCGCTCATCTCCGACTATACGCGCGAGGCCGAAAAGCCCTTTGCCGCCACGCTCTCGAGCACGCTGACCTACGGCGTCGTGAGCTGCTGGATGTATCTCATCGGCATGGGCGCCGCCATCTTCACCGGCGAGGGCGACATCGCGCTGATCATGGTCAAGGCCGGTCTCGGCGTGGCCGCGCTGCTCATCCTCATCCTCTCGACCGTCACGACGACCTTCCTCGATGCGTACAGCGCCGGCATCTCGGCCGAGTCTCTGTCGAAGAAGATCAACGGCAAGTATGCCGCGCTCATCGTGACCGTCATTGGCACGGTCTGCGCCATCTGCTTCCCGATGGACGACATCACGAACTTCCTCTACCTCATCGGTTCGGTGTTCGCGCCGATGATCGCCATCCAGATCACGGACTTCTTCCTGCTGCGCCGCGGCGGTGCGCGCGGAAAGCTGGACGTGTGCAACGCCGTCGTCTGGGTGCTGGGCTTTGCGCTCTACCGCGTGCTCATGAACGTGGACATCCCGGTCGGCAACACGCTGCCCGACATGGCCGCAACGATGCTTCTGTGCGTGATCGCGCACAAGCTCGTCCCCGACAAGGCCAGGGCTGCCTGAGTCTTTTTGCGCGTCAAACAGAGTTTGACACGCTCAAACGAGACCCACTGCGTTGGGCTCTCGTTTGAAAAGATCGCGGCTCGCTGCAGCGCACGCGCCGTGCGCGCACGTTTGCGAGCCGAGCGGTATTTTCTCCGCCGCACATGTCGCCGGAGAAAATGATTGGACTTTCTTTGCGCCTGCGGGCGCAAACTCTACGAGGTCTTTGAAAAGCTGCCGAAAACGCCCGCATGATATGCGGGCGTTTTTGCGTCTTGAATTCCTATCAAGGCCGTGTTATTTTAAGGGCAGAAACGTACCAGTGCAAGGAGGCTTACCTATGAAGGATCTCAAACCGACGTGCCGCATCGCCGTGGTGCAGGCGGCGCCGGTGCTGTTTGACAAGAGCGCGTGCACGGACAAGGCCGTGCGCCTGATCGCGGAATGCGCCCGCAGCGGCGCGGAGCTGATCGTGTTTCCGGAGCTGTTCATCCCCGGCTACCCCTACGGCATGACCTTCGGCTTCACGGTCGGTGCGCGCAATGAGGACGGCCGAAAGGACTGGCAGCTTTACTGCGACAACTCCATCGTCGTGCCCGGCCCGGAGACGGAGCGTCTCGCCGCGGCGGCAAAGGCCGCGGGCGCATACGTGAGCATCGGTGTATCGGAGCGCGACGGCGTGACCGGCACGCTCTATAACTCCAACCTCATCTTCTGCCCGGACGGCACGCTCGCGCCCGTGCACCGCAAGCTCAAGCCCACGGGCGCGGAGCGCGTGGTCTGGGGCGACGCCGACCGCGGGTATTTCCCGGTCGTGGACACCCCGTGGGGGCCGATGGGCAGCCTCATCTGCTGGGAGAGCTATATGCCGCTGGCACGCACGGCGCTGTATGAAAAGGGCGTGACGCTCTACATCTCGCCGAACACGAATGACAACCCCGAGTGGCAGGCCACCGTGCAGCACATCGCGCTCGAGGGCCGGTGCTACTTCATCAACTGCGACATGGTCTTCCACCGCGCGGATTACCCCGCCGGACTGCACTGTCCCGAAGAGCTCGCGCGCCTGAGCGATATTCCCTGCCGCGGCGGCAGCTGCATCGTCGACCCCTACGGGCACTATGTCGTGCAGCCGGTGTGGGACCGGGAGGACATCCTCTATGCCGACCTTGATATGCATCTCGTGCCCGCCAGCCGCATGGAGCTCGATGTGTGCGGGCACTATGCGCGGCCGGACGTGCTGCGCCTAACCGTGCAGGACGCATGAAAGGAGCGCGTGCATGAAGCTTGCCATGGCGCAGATGTCCATGACCGGAAGCATGAACGAAAACCTGAAAAAATCTCTCGCCTTCTGCGATGCCGCCGTGGGCAGCGACCTGCTGTTTTTCCCGGAGGTGCAGCTCACGCCGTTTTTTCCGCAGTATGCGGGGCGAAATGTGGACGCCTACGCCGTTCCGGCGGGCAGTCCGACGGTGCAGGCCTTCGCGGACAAGGCGCGGGCGCACGGGCTCTATCTCTCACCGAATATGTACCTCGAGCAGGGCGGCAAACGCTATGATGCCTCCCTTTGGCTGACGCCGGAGGGGGCCTGCGCGGGCGTGGCCAAGATGGTGCACATCATGCAGGCGGCGCAGTTTTACGAGCGCGACTATTACACCCCGTCCGAGGACGGCTTCCTCGTGTTCGACACGCCGCACGGCCGCGTCGGCATCGTGATCTGCTTCGACCGGCACCTGCCGGAGAGCATCCGCACGTGCGCGCTCAAGGGCGCGGATCTTGTCATCATCCCGACAGCGAACACGAAGAGCGAACCCATGGAGCTCTTCGAGTGGGAGATCCGCGTGCAGGCGATGCAGAACCAGATCTTCGTCGCCCTGTGCAACCGCGTGGGGCGCGAGGACGGGATGGACTTTGCCGGCGAGTCACTCATCGTGCACCCGAGCGGCGACGTGATCTATAAAGCCGACGACCGCGAGCGGCTCATCGTGCAGGAGCTCAATCTCGCCGAGGCGCGGCTCTGGCGCGAGCACAAGCGCCCGTACCTCAGGCAGCGGCGGCCGGAATGCTATCTGTAAACAAAAGCGAATCCCGCACCGGAAGTCCGGTGCGGGATTCGTTTCTTATTTATATTCCGGGCACTGATAGCGCGGCTTGCCCCGGCTCTTGCGTCCGTACTCGATGGCAGACACCGGGCAGCCGCAGATGCAGGCCATGCAGTGCGTGCACGCGCCGTTCCAGCGCGGCTTTCGCTCGACGATGTCGATGCCGTTGACCGGGCAGCTCAGCGCACACTTTCCGCAGCCGATGCACGCATCCGAGACCATGAACGGTCCGGACTTGACGAAGAACTTGTAGAAGATGCCGTTCACCGGATGGGTCTTGAAGCGGTCGATGAGGCTGACCTTCGGCGCGGGAAATGGCTCGCCGCGCTGCACGCAGGCGATGCCGCGGTCGATCGACGGCTGTGCTGCCGCGATGATCTGCGCAGACTCCTCTGCGCCCGGCACATAGAACATGGCGACATAGTTTTCCGGCATGACGACCTCCAACACGCCCCGATAAGAAAGCCCGATGTCCGCGCACAGCGCGGCGATGCGGCTGCCGGCGTTGCCGATCTCACTGCCGCAGGTCATGACAAAGTAAGCCTCCTGGCTGCCGGTGAAGCTGCCGCGGCGCAGAAAATCGGCAAAGATGTGCGGAATCTGCCAGCCGTAGGTCGGCGAGACGAACACCCACGGCCGGTCGGAGTGCAGTGCGGCAGGTGTGTCATTTTTGATAGATTCATTCGCGGTGATCAGATCGTCGCCGAGCGCGGCGGCGAAGCGCTGGGCAACATAGCGGCTGTTGCCCGTGCCGGTATAATAGACGACCATGCAGTTTCCCCCAAACGTTTGATTTTGCTCAGTATAGCACATTCGTACGGAAAATTCCAGCCGGACGTTGTGCGTGTGCGCGCGGCGTGCTACAATAAAAGCAACACCGCGTTTTCAGAGGAGGGGTCTCTTTTGTATTGGTATACCATCGGGCAGACGCTCACACAGCAGGAGCGGCAGCCTGCGCCCGAACAGCCCGCCGTTGTGCTGCTGACGTCCGAAGAATTGTCGCACCAGCCGGCGCTGCCCGGTCTGGAGCGGACGCTGCACCACACGCCCCCGGCGCGCGACGCGCGCGTGTGCAAGGCCGAGGTGCATTCGGACTGCCTGTCCGGCACGCTCGTGCTGCCGTGTCAGGGCAAGGACGGCAAGCCGCTCGCCTGCGGCTATCTCATCACGGCGGCGCGCGTCGTGCTCGTAGACGACGAGAACGCGCTGCAGGGGGTGCTGCGCCGCATCGCCCGGGAAAAGCGCTGGACCGACGGCAGTGTCGGCCGGTTTCTCTACGACTTTTTTGAGCAGCTCATCGCCCGCGACCTGCACCGGCTCGAAAAGCTTGCCGACCGCATCGAGGCGCTCGAGGACCGGGTACTGGCGGACGAGCTCGACGGCTTTTCCGCGCCGATGACCGCGCTGCGCCAGGAGACCAGCGCCTGGTTTCGCTACTACTCGCAGCTCGACGACGTGGCCTGTGAGCTGCGTGAGAACGAAAACGGCTTCTTCTCCGACCGCGAGCAGCTGCTGTTTCGCATGCTCGAAGACCGGGTGATCCGTCTGCGCGAGGAATCGCAGCTGCTGCGCGAATCGTGTACGCAGGTGCAGAGCCTCTTTCAGGCGGAGATCGACATCCGGCAAAACCGCATCATGCAGATCCTGACGATCGTGACGACCATTTTCCTGCCGCTGACGCTGCTCGTCGGCTGGTACGGCATGAACTTTGCCGGTATGCCGGAGCTGACGTGGAAGTATGGCTATCCGGTCATCGTCGTCGTGAGCATCGTGATCGTGGGCATCAGCCTGTGGGTGTGCAAGCGAAAGAAATTCTGGTAATACGAAAGGCCGGCTGAGGAAAAACCTCAGCCGGCCTTTTTTTATTTCCCCGCGCGCTCGGCAAAGTGCTCCGGGTTCTCGATCGACGTCAGCCGCAGCGGGAACGCCTGCTGCCCAAGGTCTGCGTAGGTGATGATCCACTCGCCGGAGTCGATCATCATGGCCATCGACAGCAGGTCGGCGCAGTCGGCCGTGCCCTGTGTGCCCACCGGAACCGCGCCGACATTCACGCCGTCGGCGTCGCCGAAATCGAGCACACGCACCTCCAGCTTCTTGGCGTCCTTGTCGCGTGAGAGCACCTCCACGCGCAGGTAGGCGTAGCCGCCGTCAAGCGGGAGATCGCTCATATCCGGAGCGGGCGTTGCTTCCGCCGTGCCGCCGGATGCGCAGCCCGCGCACAGCAGCGCGAGCGCAAGGACAAAAATCAGGATACGCATATGCTTCATCGCAGTTTTCACCTCAATTCCGCCGTAAATATGACTGTGTGGCCGTCGGGGCTCTCGGCGCGGATCGTGCCGTGATGCCCCTCGGCGATGCTGCGCGCAATGGCGAGACCGATGCCAAAACCGCCGGTCTCGCCGCTTCGGGCGGGATCTGCGCGGTAAAAGCGGTCAAAGAGCCGACCGAGCGCGGCCGTGTCGAGCGTGCCGCACGGGTTTTCCGTGCGGATGATGACGCCGTGCCGCCCCTTTTCCAGAGAAAAGACGATGGGCGCCTCCGGCGCAGCATACTTGACGGCGTTGTCGAGCAGGATCGACACGAGCTGCCGGATGGCGTACTCGTCGCCGCAATAGTGCAGCCCCGGCGTCACGCGCACGTCGAGCGTGTGACCGGCGGACGCCGCAAAATCGCGAAACGACTCCGCCGTCTCCGTGAGCGCATCACTGACCGGGAAGTCCGCCAGCTGCAGGGGCGAGGTTTCCTCGTCCATGCGCGAGAGCGTGACAAGAGCGTTAACGAGCTGCGTGAGCTTTTCGGTCTGGCTTTGTGCCTTGTCGATCCATTTTTGGCGCCCGACCTCCATCTCCAGTACCTTCAGGCTCGTGGCGATGACGGTGATGGGCGTTTTGAGCTCGTGCGAGGCGTCGGTGATAAACTGCTTTTGCCGCTCAGACGCCTGCACGACCGGCGCGATGGCCCGGCGGGAGCAGAGCACAACAATGACGCATACCAGCACCACGCACACGGCCATCGTCGCCAGCGACATCCACGCAAACGTTACGACCGCGTGCATCTGCTGATAGCAGTCGAGAAAGACGGCCATCCAGCGGTCGGTGTCCGTGTGGACAACGTAGTATTTATACCCTGCCGTGTAGCCGAAGCCCGCGCCGTGGCGCAGTGCGGCGGTGAGATACTGCGCCGTGTCATCCTCGGATACGGCGGCGATGTGCGTCAGATCCGCCTGCTCAAGATCGCCGTCGCCGTTATAGCGCAGCACGAAGTAGCGCGTGGAATACGGCGTTTCGGGCGTGAACGGACCGTCGGGCTTTTTTCCGGGCTTGCCGCCGTCGGGCGGGAAGTGCGGCACCGTGCCCTGATTGTCGCAGATCATGCGCAGCATCTGTGTCAGCTGGCGGTCAGCGGAGATGTAGTTCGCCGTGTTCACCGTCACACACAGCAGCAGCAAAACGCCCGCAACGGCCAGCGTTGCGATGCGGATGAAGCGTTTGCGCAGCCGTTCAATCATCGCCGGCCTCCAGTACATAGCCGAGCCCGCGGTTGGCACGGATGGTCACGCGCGAGCCAATGCCCTTGAGCTTCTTGCGCAGGTTCGAGATGTGCACCCAGACGACGTTGATCTCCGCGTCGCTGTCCCAGCCCCAGACGCGCTCGAGAATGCGCTCTGCCGAGAGCACGACCTTCGGCGCGCGCAAAAACAGCTCCATCACCTGAAACTCGCGTCCGCTCAGGCGCACGCTCTGTCCCGCGCACGAGAGCATACCCGTGCTGCAATCGAGCGCCGCGTCGCCGAATGTGAGCACCGTCGGCCGGTACTCGCCGCCGCGGCGCAGCATGGCACGCACGCGGCAGATGAGCTCGTCGGGCGCGAAGGGCTTGGGCAGGTAATCGTCCGCCCCGGCGTTGAAGCCCGTGATGCGGTCGTCCTTCTCGGCCTTGGCCGTGAGCATCATGACCGGCGTGCGCACACCTTCGGCGCGCAGCCGTTCGAGCACCTCGACGCCGTTCAGCTTCGGCATCATGACATCAAGCACGATGGCGTCATAGTCGCCCGTGACGGCGTATTCGTAGGCGTCGAAGCCGTTGCAGACGGTATCGACCGTGAATTGATTTTTCTCAAAAAAGACGCTCAGCGCCTCGGCGAGGTCGCGCTCGTCCTCTGCGATCAGCAGTCGCATGGTGCATCACCCGGCTTTATTGTAGAAGTTTTTTGCCCGGAACGCAAGCGCTTTCACAGTGCCTCGCCCGTCTGCTCACGTCCGCAGGAGATGTTCAGGTTGCCGTTGCGGCAGCGCAGTGCGTCGAGAAAGGCCTTGGGCACCTGCGCGTCGCGCAGCGTGACGCGGTAGTGCAGCTCGTAGAGCGTGCCCATGTTGGTGGTCTTGACGCGCTCAAGCGTGTGCGCGGTGGTGTAGATATCAAACAGGTCGTCGAACAGCCCGTCGTAGTCGAGGTTTTCCGGAATGGTGATCTTCAGCAGGCGCTCATCGGTGCGCCGCGTGCCGAAGTCCAGCCGTGTCATCAGCAGGAGCATCGCCGCGATGATGACGAAAAACACCGCCGCGAGCGCGACATAGCCCATGCCGGTCGCAAGACCGAGCGCCATGGCGAGGAAGATCACGCCGATCTCCCGCGCCGTGCCGGGCACGGAGCGAAAGCGCACGAGACTGAACGCCCCGGCGACGGCTACGCCCGCGCCGACGTTGCCGTTGACGAGCAGGATGACGATCTGCACGATCGCGGGCAGCACTGCGACCGTGACGGCAAAGCCCTGGCTGCACTTCGAGCGGTACATACCGAGAAGTGCCGTGGCGATGCCGAGCACGAGCGACACCGCCGTGCAGATGAGGAAGGCCGGGAGTGTGAGCCCGGATGCGAGGATGGAATCAAGCACTGCAAAGCGCCTCCTTCGTAAATGATTCGTTGGGGAGAATGTGGGTCTTATAGCACGCGCCGTACTTGGAAAACGACGTCTGGCGTGCGTCGATATCCGTCAGTGCGCGGCTGAGCCACAGCGGGCACGCGCCGGGGAGCTTGAGCTCCATTAGGATCTGCTCCGGCGGCAGCAGCGGCGCACCGTGATCGCCGCGGCGCAGGTCGAGCGCCGTGGTGCGCCAGCGGATGTCCGTGTCGAACGTGATGCGCACGGCGGGATCGTCCGCGCCGGAAAACGCGGTGCGGTCATAGGCAAGAAGCACCTTGGGCTCGGCGTGGTAGGTGTGCTGAAACCATGCGATCTCGCGGCAGATCTGGCCGAGCGGCTGTGTGCTTTTCCCGGTGTGCAGGAATGCTGCCGCGTCCGCGGGAGACGCCGTGATGCGGCGCTTATAGACCACGCCGTCATACTTTTTCTTGATCTCGACAAAGACGCGCCCGCCGTCCGTCGGGACGCCGTAGCTGCGCACGCGCAGCTTTTCCTTATACGCAGGCTTTTCGAGCGATGCGCGGATGAGCCGCCAGTCGTCCATATCATAATAGAGGCTGCAGATCGTGTAGCGGCCGTACACGTCGCGCCGGATGTGCGGTGCGATGCACTCGAGCAGCGCCGCCTGCTGCTGCGGCGTGAGAAAATACTTCTGCTCATAGCGCGCGAAGCTATACTGTGTGGTATCGGCCATGTCGGTGCCCCCTTTCTGCCGGCAGAATACCCCCGACGCCTAAAGAGAACCTAAAGAAAATTTCCGTCTTTCCTTTAGGCAGCCTTTAGCTTGCCGCGATATGCTGGCGCCAGAAACGAACAAGGAGGCAACGGCATGAAACCAGCCAGACGCATTTTGGCCGTGCTGCTGTGCGCGGCCCTGCTGATCGGTGTACTGTGCGCGTGCGGGAAAACCACCGACACCGGCACCGATACAAATGACGATTCCGTCGCGCAGCAGCTCTACGACACGCCCGTGGCCGCGCCGGATCTCACGAACGCAACGACGATCACGCTCTCCGGAACCGACGACGTGACCGTTTCGGACGGCGGCGTGTACGTGCTCACAGGCACGCTCACGGACGGGCGCGTGCTCGTCAACGCGCCGGACGCGGACGTGACACTCGTGCTGCAGGATGCGGATATCACCTGCTCCGACAGCAGCGCGCTCTACATTTATAAGGCGGCGAGCGTGCTCCTCTATCTCCCGGAAGGCACGGCCAGCACACTTACGGACGGCAGCAGCTACGACTACAGCGACGGTGTTTCCTCCGCCGCCGACGAAGAGCCGAACGCCTGCCTGTACGCGAAGAGCGACCTCATCATCGCAGGCGGCGGCACGCTCACCGTGATGGGCAATGCCGGCAACGGCATCACCGGCAAGGACACCCTGAAGATCGAGGACACGGCCGTGTCCGTCACGGCGGCAAACCATGGCATCAACGGTAAGGACTGCCTCGTGCTCAGGCAGGCGGATGTGACCGTGACGAGCGGCGGCGACGCACTGCGTGCGACCAACGACAGCGACACGGCGCTCGGCTGCGTCCTCATCGGCGCATCCGCGTTCACGCTCACGGCGGGCGAGGACGGCATTCAGGCCGAGACGACGCTCACGCTCTTTGACACCACCGGCACCGTCACCTCCGGCGGCGGCAGCGGTGCTGCGCTCGCCGATGATGTGAGCGCCAAGGGCATCAAGGCCGGCACGGACATCACCGTCCGCAGCGGCAGCTACACGCTCGACTGCGCAGACGATGCCGTGCACGCAAACGGCAATGTGACCGTCTCCGGCGGCACGTTCACCGTCACGACCGGCGACGACGGCGTGCACGCGGACAACGCCGTCACGATCACGGACGGGACGATCGACATCTCGAAATGCTACGAGGGCATCGAGGGGCAGACGATCGACATCTCCGGCGGCACGATCGACATCGTCTCGAGTGACGACGGGCTCAATGCTGCCGGCGGCGCGGATCAGAGCGGCTTCGGCGGCCGCGGGCCGGACCGCTTCAGCGGCAGCTCCGACAGCAGCATCGCGATCTCCGGCGGTACATTGTGCATCGACGCGAGCGGCGACGGCATCGACTCCAACGGCGCTCTGACCGTCTCCGGCGGCGAGATCTACGTCTCCGGCCCGACGAGCGACGGCGACAGCGCCATCGACTGTGACGGCTCGGCCACCGTCACGGGCGACACCGTCATCGCGGCGGGGTACAGCGGCATGGCGCAGAACTTCGGCACGGACTCTACACAGGGCAGCATCCTGCTCACAAGCCGGAGCACCTCGACCGAGACCATCCGCGTCACGGACGCGAGCGGCAGCGTGCTCGCGGAGTTTGCGCCCGCGAAGGCTTATAGCTGTGTCATCGTGAGCACTCCGGCGCTCAAACAGGGCGGCACGTATACCGTCACCATGGGCGGTGAGAGCACCGACGTCACGCTCGAGAGCCTCATCTACGGCACCGGCGGCATGGGCGGCGGCATGGGCGGTCAGCCCGGTGGCGGCAATATGGGCATGCCGCCCGACGGGAACGGCGGCAGCAGCATGGGTACGTCCCCCGACGGAAACGGCGGCAAAGGCAGTCGTCCCGGACAATAAACAAGTTTCCTTTCTCCCTCCAAAATAGACAAGGGTGCGCCCCTGCACGAAATGTGCAGGGACGCACTGAGACTGTCAAAAAAGTATTACTTTTTTGACAAAGGGGGTTGCGGCCTGACTGCAGCGCACGCGCCGTCCGCCAAAGGCGGGCGGCGCGCACGTTTGCAGGCCGAGAAGTATTTTCTCAGCCGCACATGTCGCCTGAGAAAATGATTGGACTTTCTTTCGCGTGCAGTCCAAAGCGCCCGAGGCGGCGTCTCCAACCCCGGCCGTGCAGCCGGAGGCGGCGGCTGTACCGTCGGTCGTGCGCGTGTACTTTCCCGAGCGCGACCGCGCCTACAGCTACTATAACGACCGCTTTGACCTGCACAAGGGCGACGTCGTCTACGTCAGCGGCAAGCTTGCGGGGCTTTTGGGGCGCGTGGCGGCGGTGGACTACAATTTCCGCATCCGGCTCGCCGATTATGAGCGCGTGATCGGCGCGGCGGACAGGAACGTGCGCGGCACGTTTTACGTGTTCGGCTCGCATATGCTCACGCTCGATCACGGCGCGCTGCCGTATGCGCAGGTGCGCAGCTGGTTTTTCCCGCCGGAGGCGGACGGGGAGTTTGTCACCGGCCACGGCCCCGGACCGACGTACACGCTGGACATTCTCGATCAGATGCCCCTGCCGGGCGAGACCGCCGGCAAGGGACACGCCTGTTATGCCGAGGGGCGGGTGGTCTACCTGTCGGTCGACGGCACACAGGGGCACGCCATCGTGCAAGGCAGTGCACCACATGAGCTCACGTTCACCTACACAGGCGGCACGGTCAGCGCGCTCACGTGCACCTGCTATGAGACGGGACTGTGCAAGCACGGTGCTGCGCTGTTGCTGCAGCTGCGCGAGACGGTCAACTTCCTCCGCGAGGAGCACGAGGAGGCGTTTGCTGCGAGCGATCGGTTCGCCGCCGTGAGCAAGCGCATCTTTTCTCACTTCGCGATGGACGGCTCGGCGGGTGGGTGCATCACGCTGACATAACGCAAAAGCGCCCGAAGCTGCACGGACACGCAGCTTCGGGCGCTGATTCCTTTATTGCTCCGCTGCGGGCGCCTGCCCGTACACGCGCGTGTGCACGAGCGTCTCCATTGCGCGCAGCTCGCAGGCCGTGCATGCGCCGCCGGTCGTGAGCAGATGCATCGGCAGCGGGTCGCCGCCCGGCGCGAGCGCTGGCTGGAAGTAGGCATAATCCGCATTGACCGTGAAGCCGTGCCGCTCGTAAAAGCCGATGCGCCGCGCGGCCAGCTCCGTCTCCGGAAGCTCGGCCTCCAGACAGGCACGCTTGCCGCAGCGCGCCAGCATCGCATCGAGCATCTGCCCGCCGATGCCGCCGCTGCGGCAGGCGGGGTCAACGGCAAAGTGCTCGAGAAAGACAAAGTCGTCAAAATCCCACGACGCGATGAGCGCCTGCACGCCTCCGTCCGGCGCGCGCAGGATGTCAACACGGTACGCGCTGTCGGAAAACAGCGCGCGCTGTCCGGCCGCGCCGCGCCGCTCCGTTGCCGGAAAGCTCTGTGTCAGCAGACGGTAGACCGCGTCAAAGTCCGCCGGCTGCATCCGTTCTATGTTCATGTCTCGTCCTCCTGTGTCATCTCGCCGCGCTCGCGGTAGCAGTCGGCGAAGGTGTGCTCCACGCCGCCCGTCTTGTAGCCGACCATGGTGTCAAGGCAGACGGAATGGATGCTATGGAAAATGCTCTTTTCCACGCCCGGATTCGTCCGCCGCAGCTCGCGCAGCAGCAGCTTGACTTCCTGCCGCTTGGAGCTGCTGCCGTCGTTGCCGGTCTCGGCCGCGCGCTCGGTAAAGCGGCAGGCGCACTGGATGAATTCCAGACCGTTGTGGTGCTGCCAGGCGATGATGTCATCCTCGTGGATGCAGTACATGGGCCGGATGAGCTCCATGCCCGGGAAATTGCGGCTGCGCAGCTTCGGCGGCATGGCCTGCAGCTGTGAGCCGTAGAACATACTCATGACGGTCGTCTCGACCACGTCGCTGAAATGGTGGCCGAGGGCGATTTTGTTGCAGCCGAGCTCGCGCGCCTTGCTGTAGAGATAGCCGCGGCGCATCCGCGCGCAGAGGTAGCACGGCGACTGCCCGGCGGTACTCGTGATCCCGAAAATGTCCGTGGAGAAAATCGTGACCGGGATGTGCAGCAGCGCTGCATTGTATTCGATCTTCTGCCGGTTGGCGGCGTTGTAGCCGGGGTCCATGACAAGATAGACGAGCTCGAACGGCACGTCGCTGTGGCGCTGCAGCAGCTGCAGGAGCTTTGCCATGAGCATGGAGTCCTTGCCGCCGGAGATGCACGCGGCGATGCGGTCGCCGGGCGCAATGAGGTCATACTGCTTGACGGCTGTGATGAACGGCGTCCAGAGCCGCTTGTGATAGGTCTTCTGGATGCTGCGCTCGATCTGCTGATAGGGTTCGAGTTGTCTGCTCATGTTGATCGCTCCCGCTTGTAAAGAGTGCCCCTCCCTTTTGGGGCTACCCGGTAGGATACCACGTCGGGGCGCGGATGGCAAGCCGCGCTTGCCAAATCCAGCACGCGGCGCTATCATAGAGGCATCTACTTTGTCAGGAGGCAAGCACCATGCCCAAACAGGCACTGATCATGATCGACATGCAGCGCGGCTTTCTCGACAGCGCGTCCCCGCTGTGCATCCCGTCCGCAGAGGCGACCGTTCCCGCGTGCGCGGCGCTCATCGACCGCTGTCACGCAGCCGGCGTCCCGGTCATCTACGCCGTGCGCCATTACCGCAGCGACGGCTCGGATGTGGAAAAGCCGCGCGCGGCCGCGTGGGCAGCCGGCGGCAAGCCGCTCTCGGAGGACTGCGCCGCGCACCTGTCGGACGCGTTTCCGGCGGCGTTCACCGTTCTGCCGCAGGACTATGTGCTCGTAAAGCCGCGGTTCTCGGCGTTTTTCCACACCGGGCTCGACCTTATTTTGCGGCGGCTCGGCGTGCAGACCGTCCTGCTCGCCGGCACGACCACGCCCAACTGCATCCGCACGACGTGCTACGACGCGATCTCGCTCGACTATGACGCCGTCGTGCTCTCGGACTGCACGTCCTCCGTCACGGATGCCGTGCAGGCGGCGAACCTCGCCGATATGCAGCGCGTGGGCACCGTCGTCTGTGCAAGCACGGAGCTCCCGCTCGCGGAAAGCAGCGACCGGTAAAGCCGGGCGAAAAACAAGATCCCCCTTTGTGCAGGATGACGGCTGCACAAAGGGGGATCTGTTCTGTATCCGGAGCTGCGCTCCCGATCGGTCAGGGCGCAGTCGAGATACGTGTGATGTTCAGGCCGCGCTCGCCGACCTCCACACTGCCGTCCTCGAGCGAGATGAAGGGCGAAAACGACACCTTCTCCCCGTCGGAGGCCGTGATCTCGACCGTCACGTCCGGAAAAATGTCGCTGACGTTGCAGCCGATCACGAACGGGCTGCCGTCCGGCTGCTCATAAAAGACCGAGCTGGTCTGCGTGAGCATATCGTTGCGCAGCAGGCGCACGGTCGCGTTCGGGTCACGCGGGATGATGAGATAAAAATCCCCGTCCGAGATGTGGTGCACCGGCAGCTCCCGCCCGCCGAAATACGTCTGGCGGAAAAAGTCCAGATCCTTCGGCTCCAGATAGCCGAGATAGGCCGCGGCATAGAACTGGCCGTCCTCATACGGCAGGGTGCTCAGCGGGTCGGGCGTCGGCGTCGGCGTAGCCGCCGCCTCCTGTGCGGGGGTGGGCGTCGCGTCCGGGGCCGGTGCCGCCGTACCGCAGCCGGTCAGCAGCAGCACACAGAGCAGAAGCGTCACGAGGATCGATCGCTGTTTCATAGGTCGCCATCCTTTCTGAATTGTGATTGTATGCTTACGTTTCGTGCGCGTGGTCATAGATCTTCTGGATATCCGCCGGAAGATGGTCCGGCAGCATGGCATGCACGCGGTCCTCGCTGCCGTCGCGCATGGCCTGCTCGTAGTACCAGCACTTGAAGCGGATCATGTCCAGAGACTTCTGCAGCGATGCGATCTCTGCCTCCACCCGCTCGGCCTGCTGCACAAAGAGTGCGTGCCGCTGGGGATACGTGTCGCTGCCCTGCGCGCACCATTCCATGAATTGCCGGATCTCCCGGATCTCCAGTCCGGAGCGCTTGAGGCACTCGATCACGCGCAGCGCCTCGAGCTCCTGCTCGCCGAAGCGGCGGATGCCCGACGTGCGCGTGAGGTCCGGGAACAGCCCCTCCTTGTCATAGTACCGCAGCGTGGAGACCGGCAGATCAAACCGCTCCGACACCTGTCCGATCGTATACATGGGATCACCTCAAAAAAATTCACAAAAAAGCGCTTGACCTGAAGTCAGCTTCAGGTTGTATGCTTATGGTATCAGATCACAGCGGCCGTGTCAAGCCGCTCAAAAAGGAGAGGTCCGATATGGCCAAAAACATTCTTATCCTCAGCGCGAGCCTGCGCGCCGGCAGCAACTCCGAGGCGCTGGCAAACGCCTTCGCCGACGGGGCGCGCGCCGCCGGGCACGCGGTAGAGGTCATCTCGCTGCGCGGCAAGAACATCGCGTTCTGCCGCGGCTGCCTCGCCTGCCAGGCGCTGGGCAGGTGCGTGATCGACGACGATGCCGTCGCCATCACGGAAAAGATGCAGCACGCGGATGTGATCGCGTTCGCCACACCCATTTACTATTATGAGATGAGCGGCCAGCTCAAGACCCTGCTCGACCGTGCCAACGCCCTCTTCCCGTCGGACTACGCGTTCCGCGACATTTACCTGCTCACCTCGGCGACCGAGGACGAGCCGGACACGGACGAGCGCGCGATTCACGGACTTGAGGGCTGGATCGCGTGCTATGAAAAGTGCCGCCTCGCCGGGACAGTGTTCGCCGGCGGCGTGACGGAGCCGGGCGCCGTCGCCGGGCACCCCGCACTCGAGACCGCCCGCGCCATGGGCGCGGCCATCGCATAAACCAGCACAGGAGGTATGTAATCATGAACAACACCCTGACCCTCACGCAGGAATGGGACAAGACGTTCCCGCAAAACGAAGCCGTTGACCACTGTAAGGTCACGTTTCACAACCGCTTCGGTATCGAGCTCGCCGCCGATCTCTACAAGCCGAAAAATGCCGCCGGAAAGCTCGCCGCCGTAGCCGTGAGCGGCCCGTTCGGCGCCGTGAAGGAGCAGTGCTCCGGCCTGTACGCGCAGGAGCTCGCCGCGCGCGGCTTTCTGACCGTCGCCTTTGATCCGTCGTACACCGGCGAGAGCGGCGGCACACCGCGCTATGTCGCATCGCCCGACATCAACACCGAGGACTTTTCCGCCGTGGTCGATTTCCTGTCCGTGCGCGACGATGTGGACCCGGAGCGCATCGGCATCCTCGGCATCTGCGGCTGGGGCGGCATGGCGCTCAACGCCGCCGCCATCGACACGCGCATCAAGGCCACCGTCACGTCCACGATGTATGACATGACCCGCGTGACCGCCAACGGCTACTTTGACACCGACGACAATCCGGATGCCCGCTACGCCCTGCGTCAGGCGCTCAACACGCAGCGCACAGCCGACTACAAGGCCGGCACGTATCAGCGCGCAGGCGGCGTGGTCGACCCCGTACCGGCCGACGCTCCGTTTTTCGTCAAGGACTACCACGACTACTACAAGACCCCGCGCGGCTACCACCCGCGCTCGCTCAACTCCACCGGCGGCTGGAACGTCACGTCCCCGCTGTCGCTGCTCAACGCGAAGCTGCTCGCCTATGCCGGTGAGATCCGCAGCGCCGTGCTCATGATCCATGGCGACAAGGCGCACTCGTGCTACTTCAGCCGCGACGCCTTCACCCGGCTGCAGGGCGACAACAAGGAGCTGCTGCTCATCCCCGGCGCCGTACACACCGATCTCTACGACCGAATGGACATCATCCCGTTCGACCGCATCGAAGCATTCTATCATCAGTATCTGAAATAAGGAGGCACCAGCATGGTGAAACAGACTGCGGGCAGAGACGCCCTGAATGATTTTGCACCCAAATTCGCTGAGCTCAACGACGACGTGCTCTTCGGCGAGGTCTGGTCGCGCGAGGGGCAGCTGCCGCTCAAGCTGCGCTCGATCGTCACGATCACAGCGCTCATCAGCAAGGGCATCACGGACACTTCCCTCACCTATCACCTCACGACCGCGAAGCAAAACGGCGTGACCAAAAGCGAAATGGCCGAGCTCCTCACGCACCTCGCCTTCTACGCCGGTTGGCCGAACGCCTGGGCCGCCTTCCGGCTGGCGAAGGAGGTCTACGCCGACAAGGGGGCGGACGCGAACGGCGGCCTCTTCGGCCTCGGTAAGCCGAACACGGCCTATGCGCAGTACTTCACCGGCGAGAGCTTCCTCAACCCGCTGACCGACCCGACGAAGACCGTTTTCCTCGCAAACGTCACCTTCTCCCCCGCCTGCCGCAACAACTGGCACATCCACCACGCGAAGTCCGGCGGCGGCCAGCTGCTGCTGTGCACGGACGGTCTGGGCTGGTATCAGGAGGCGGGCAAGCGCGCGCAGGCCCTGCACCCCGGCGACGTGGTGACCATCCCGGCCGGGGTCAAGCACTGGCACGGCGCGCAGAAGGACTGCTGGTTCAGCCACATCGCCATCGAGTGCCCCGGCGAGGAGACGAGCAACGAGTGGCTGGAGCCTGTCACGGACGCGGAATACGCAGCGCTCGCCGCCGACTGTGCACAAAACCCGTGATTTTGGGCTTCCCGGCACACATTTTCTGCATACCGCCACTTGTTCTTCCCCCTACAACCGTGGTATGATATAACATCCGCAAAACCCGGAGCGCTTTGCGCTCCGGGTTTTGCCGATCACGATCGCAGAAAAGGCGTTTTTCCGCTGCGCAGATCTCTGAGCAGCGGGGGTGCTCGAGGGGGCAAGGCCCGCCTCGATTCCGATCTGCGGCGCAGGCAAGGATTGCCGCGCCGCCCGGAGCGCTTTGCGCTCCGGGTTTTGCCGATTACGATCGCAGAACAGGCGGCTTCCTCCTGTGCGGGTCTCTGAGCAGCGGGGGTGCTCGAGGGGGTAAGGCCCGCCTCGATTCCAATCTGCGGCGCAGGCAATGCTTGCCGCGCCGCCCGGAGCGCTTTGCGCTCCGGGTTTTGCCGATATGATGATTGAAATCCGCTGTGCGGTCAACGCCTGCCGTACCAGACGATTGCTTTTTTGAAAGGGTGATAACATTATGATCCACGGTTTTCTCAAAGCCTGCACCGTCTCACCCACGCTGCGCGTGGCCGACTGTGCGTTCAACACACAGCAGACCATCGCCGCCATGCAGCGCGCAGCGGCGGACGGCGTGCAGCTGGCGGTCTTTCCCGAGCTGGGGCTGACCGGCTATACCTGCGGCGACCTGTTTTTCCAGCAGCCGCTCCAGCGTGCCGCAGCAAGAGGGCTCGCCGCCGTGCTCGAGGCGAGCGCGGACCTTGACCTCGTGGCTCTCGTGGGACTGCCGGTCACGGTGGACGGAAAGCTCTACAACTGTGCCGCCGTCGTCTGCCACGGGAAGCTGCTGGGTCTGGTGCCGAAAACATACCTGCCGAACTACGGCGAGTTTTACGAACGGCGGCAATTCAATCCCGCGCCCGCCGGCGTGCGCACGCTGCATTTTGCCGGGCAGGAGGTGCCGTTCGGCACGCAGCTGCTGTTCCGCTGCGCGGAGATGCCGGAGTTTTGCCTCGGCGTCGAGGTATGCGAGGATCTGTGGGCGCCGCTGCCGCCGAGCACGCACCACGCGCTCGCGGGCGCGACCGTGATCGCGAATCTCTCGGCCAGCGACGAGACCATCGGCAAGGCTGATTACCGCCGCGCGCTCGTGAGCCAGCAGTCGGCACGGCTGCTGTGCGCGTACCTCTACGCCGATGCCGGGCACGGCGAGTCGACGACCGACATGGTCTTTGCCGCGCATGACCTCATCTGTGAAAACGGTACGCTGCTCTCGGAGGCGAAGCCCTTCGGTGCAGGGTACGCCTGCACGGAGCTCGACCTCGGACGCATGGTCAGTGAGCGCTGCCGCAGCACGACGTTCCGGCTCGAAAATACAGGCTATGCAGCGGTCGCGTTTCACCTGCCGCTCAAAGAGGTACCGCTCACGCGGCACGTCTCGCCGACGCCGTTCGTACCGGCGGATGATGCCGCACGCGCCGAGCGCTGCGAGCTCATCCTTGCCATGCAGGCGGACGGTCTGGCCAAGCGCATCGCCCATGCGCACGCAAAGACCGCCGTCATCGGCATCTCGGGCGGGCTGGACAGCAGTCTCGCCCTGCTCGTGGCCGTGCGCGCAATGCAGCAGCTCGGCCGTCCGGCAAAGGATGTGCTGGCCGTGACGATGCCGTGCTTCGGCACAACGCACCGCACGCGCTCCAACGCCGAGATCCTCTGTGAGGAGCTGGGCGTGACGTTTCAGGAGATCCCGATCGCGCGCACCGTCCACAGCCACTTTTCCGACATCGGGCAGGACGAAGCCGTGCTCGACGTGACGTATGAAAATTGTCAGGCGCGCGTGCGCACGCTCGAGCTCATGGACCTCGCCAACCGCACGGGCGGGCTCGTCGTCGGCACCGGCGATCTGAGCGAGCTGGCCCTCGGCTGGGCCACCTACAACGGCGACCACATGAGCATGTACGGCGTGAATGCCGACGTGCCGAAAACACTCGTGCGCCACATCGTGCGCTACGCGGCCGACGCGGCGGAAAATGAAGCTCTGCGCGCTGTGCTGCTCGACATTCTCGACACCCCCGTCAGCCCCGAGCTGCTGCCGGCAAAGGAAAACGGCGAGATCGCCCAGCAGACGGAATCGCTCGTCGGCCCCTACGAGCTGCACGATTTTTATCTGTACTACGTGCTGCGCTTCGGCTTCGGACCGGCGAAGATCTACCGGCTCGCGCGCCACGCGCTCGGCGACCGCTACCCGGACGATGTGCTGCTGCACTGGCTGAAGAATTTCTACCGCCGCTTCTTTGCCCAGCAGTTCAAGCGCAGCTGCCTGCCCGACGGACCGAAGATCGGCTCGGTCACGCTCAGCCCCCGCGGCGACTGGCGCATGCCAAGCGACGCCTGCGCCGCCGTGTGGCAGGCGGAGCTCGACCAGCTGCAATAAGACAAAGCCCCGCACCGCGCCGGTGCGGGGCTTTCTGCGCCAAAGAACACATTCCAATACACTGTTTCTGATTTGTAGATTTTCATTTATTCCATGGATATGGATATGGATCCGGATCCGGAATGGGGTGGCTGCGCTGGTAGCTCTCAAATGTTCTGGAATAGCTGAATCTATCAACGAAAGAAACATATTTCCGTGGTATGTATTCTTCAATATAATCCACATATCTGTCAAGGCGTTCGTCAGCCGTTCGGAGGTAGGAAGACGCCTCCAGGATAGATCTGTTTGCAGCCGACAAACTTTTCTGCACGCATTGCAGATGATACCGAGCAAGCAGCAGGATGCAGTAAGCACGACCACCAGTACCGAGAGGGTAAGAATGACCGGTTTCTGCGAGACGCGGCGCGGTTTGTTCTCCTTGACAGGCTGCTCCGGCTGCACGCTCTTGGCTTTCGGGAGCTGGATAATTTCGCCCATTTTGGCTTCTTCCCGGTTTTCTTGCCGCTCTGCCGGTTCTTCTGCAGCAGCGCCGTCTGCCGGAGAAGCAGACTTTGGCTCTTCTCCGGTGTCAGCGGCGCTTGACCAAGGCGCATTCTCAGAAAATTCCGAACTAAGAATTGAGCTTGATTTTCACCTGATGAAATGACATCGGAATAAAAATGGCATCCGCTGAACGATCTTTAATATTGAGAACTGGTCTTTTGATTGAGCTTACAAAACCTCTTTGGGGGGTGTCAATTAAGTCGCGCCCTATTATACCCTTGATTTTGAGGGTATAATAGGGTATAATTCTGCATAGAATAGTATCTCACAGGAGGTGCGCTATGGACTTATCTGAAATGCAAACCCGCGTGGCGGAGCTGGAACAGCAAATTTCTGCTTTGCCTGCCGGTTCTATTACGAAGAAAACCGTCAGAGGCAAGGACTATTTCTACCATCGTTGGACAGAAAACAAGAAGCGGCGGGAGAAGTATATTCCTGCTGACGAATTGGAGAATTTCCGTGCGCAGATCGAGCGGCGGAAGGAGCTGGAGCAGGAACTGAAGGCGCTGAAAAAGCAGCTTCCCAAGGCGAAATCTGCGAACCCTTCCGCGTTTACCACCAATGTCCGTACCGGCGAGGCGCTGCGTTCCTTCGCGGCGTCTGTTCGCGGCTATCGCAGGCGCGAGTGCTTCCGGCAGCTGCACGACTTTGTCTACGGCGAGCCGCAGGACAAGGTGTTCATTCTCTACGGCCTGCGCCGGACGGGGAAAACCACTATGATCCGCCAGATTTTCGCGGAGATGAGCGACACGCAGCTTGCCAAGGCAGCGTTCATTCAGATCACTGCAAAAGACACGCTGGCAGATGTAAACCGTGACCTCAAGCTGCTGGAAGCGAAGGGCTTTCGTTATGTGTTCCTCGACGAAGTGACGCTGATAGAGGATTTCATCGAGGGCGCAGCGCTGTTTTCTGACGTGTTTGCGGCCTGCGGCATGAAAATCGTGCTCTCCGGCACGGACTCGCTGGGCTTCCTCTTTACCGAGGACGAGCAGCTTTACGACCGCTGCATCCTGCTGCACACCACATTCATCCCTTACCGCGAGTTTGAATCTGTCCTCGGCGTTTACGGCATCGACGAGTATATCCGCTACGGCGGCACCATGAGCCTCGGCGGCGTTCACTACAACGAGACCTCCACCTTTGCCAGCAAGGAAAGCACCGACGAATATGTGGATACCGCCATTGCCCGCAACATCCAGCACTCCCTGCGCTGCTATCAGTACGAGGGGCACTTCCGCCATCTGCGGGATTTATACGAGAAGGGCGAGTTGACCAGCGCCATCAACCGGGTGGTGGAGGACATCAACCACCGCTTCACGCTGGAGGTGCTGTCGCAGGATTGGAAGTCCCACGACCTCGGCATTTCCGCCAGCAACCTGCGCCGGGATCGAAAGAATCCGACGGACATCCTCGACCGCATCGACCTTGCGCTTGTCACCGACAGCCTGCGGAAGCTGCTGGAGATCCGCAACAAGGCGGAACAAACCGTAAAACTGGACGATGTTCACGCGGCGGAGATCAAGGAGTATCTGGACTTGCTGGACTTAACGCGGGAGATCGACGTGCTGCACCTGCCGGATGTCAGCACGAAGTCCGAACGCACGGTGATCGCGCAGCCGGGTCTCCGCTATGCGCAGGCGGACGCACTGATCCGCAGCCTGCTGCTGGATGAGACGTTCAGTGCGTTGTCTCTGGCAGAGCGTACAGCCGTGCAGCAGCGCATCCTGACCGAGATCAAAGGGCGGATGCTGGAGGACATTGTCCTGCTGGAAACCAAGCTGGCAAACCCCAAGAAGCAGGTATTTGTCCTGCAATTCCCCGTGGGCGAATTTGACATGGTGGTGTTTGACCCGGATGCAGGCTCCTGCCGGATTTTCGAGATCAAGCACAGCGAGGAAGCTGTCCCGCAGCAGTACCGCCATTTGATCGACGAACAAAAATGTACCCAGACCGAGCACCGCTACGGCCCAATCACCGGAAAGTTCGTCCTCTATCGCGGGAAAAGTCAAGTGGTAGACGGCATTCAGTATCAGAACGTGGAAGAATATCTGAGAAACCTTGCATGATAAAACCGCCGCCCCAATTTTCCGTTCGGGGCGGCGGTTTTTATGATGCAGCTTGTCATATGACAAGCTGTGACGCACAACAAACTTGACGTATGACAAGTAGTGAAGCGCAAAAATCGTGCGGCGCGACTGCACGAATGCAGTCGATGGCGAAAACAATAATGTTCCAAATAGCACGCATCGCTCATTCCATCAATCATTTTCTCGATTCACATGAGTGATGCTCTCCGAACTGGCACAATCAGCGCGCGAAAACCTCTGCCTCCCGCAGAAATTTTCAGATTCTTCCCTTGGGTACCTTTTCAAATGGATTCCAATCCGATATAATATACTCATCAACCTAACGAATAGCGCGAGGTGCCGCCATGAAAACGAAAGATACACCGAAGCAATATGTCATCTATTCCCGCAAGTCTAAATTCACCGGCAAGGGCGAGAGCATCGAGAACCAGATCGAGCTGTGCCGCCAGTACATCGCCATGCACTTTGGTGACGACGCAGCGGAAAATGTGCTGGTCTACGAGGACGAGGGCTTTTCCGGCGGCAATCTGGAGCGCCCGCAGTTCAAGAAAATGATGAAGGACTCCCAGAAGATCGCCTTTGCCGCCATCGTGGTCTACCGCCTCGACCGTATCAGCCGCAACATCGGCGACTTTGCCAAGCTCATCGAGGATCTGGGCGACCGGCACATCGACTTCATCTCCATCCGCGAGCAGTTCAATCCAAGATAACGGTGGACGGCATGGAGCGCAAGGCCTACAAGCTGAAGCCCATTCCGGAGGAAATCCAGCTGGTCAAAACAATTTTCTCCGTATTCATGGAGACCGGCTCCCTCAGCAAGACCGACCAGTACCTGTTGGAGCACCGCTGTGTCACGAAGCGCGGCAAGCAGTTCACCCGCTTTGCCATCCGGGGCATTCTGACAAACCCGGTCTACATGATCGCCGACGAGACGGCGTATCAGTATCTGAAAGAGAACAATGTGGATTTGTTTGCCGAGCGTTCGGAATTCGATGGCGAGCACGGTGTCATGGCGTACAACCGCACCCTCCAGCGCCCCGGCAAGGCGAATCAGATCCGCCCCATGGAGGAGTGGATCGTGGCGGTGGGGAAGCATCCGGGCATCATCGCGGGCAGCGATTGGGTACGGGTGCAGGCCATGCTGGATGTCAACAAATCCAAGAGCTACCGCAGACCCCGCAGCAATGTGGCGCTGCTGTCCGGGCTGCTGCGGTGCGGCGAATGCGGCGACTATATGCGCCCGAAGCTGACCAACCGCAAGAATGCGGAGGGCGAGCTGATCTACACCTACATGTGCTCCACCAAGGAGCGCAGCCACGGCACGGTCTGCGGCATGAAGAACTGCAACGGCAACACGCTGGACGCCAAAATTATCGAAGAGATCCGCAAGCTGTCCGCCGACAAGGAAACCCTTGCCCGGCTGCTGGCGCAGACCAAGAAGGTTATCAGCGGCAGCAAGGAGGGCTACGACGCAGAGCTTGCGCTGCTCCGGGAGAAACACGCCGAGACGGAAGATCGCATCAAGCGGCTGGTGGAATCCCTGTCCGTTGCCAGCGACACCTCCGCGAAGTACGTCATGGAGCAGATCGACGCGCTCCATCATGAGAGCGAGACCCAGCAGCTGCGCCTTGCCGAGCTGGAAGCCCTGACTGAGCAGAGCCGGATGCTCCATCAGGAGTTCGCCTTCCATCAGGAAATGATCGAATCCTTTGCCAGCGCAGTGGATTCTGCCACATTGGAAGAAAAACGCCGCCTGCTGCGCACCATCGTCAAAAAGGTGGTCTGGGACGGCAAAAATGCCTATGTTTACCTCTTTGCGGAGGATGGAGAGGCGGATTTGCCCCCTGTTGAGCAACCTATGTATCCGTTGGGAGAGGATAGCGAATGTAATGCAAATTAAAATCTTCCTTCAAGAAAAATTTACACTTCACCACTTGACCTCAAGCCAGCTTCAGGGAGTATGATGATTACAAAGCATCCAATCGGAGGTAAGCGATATGCGTTCTCTCATCCTTTACTACACCTACCACGGCAACACGCAGCGCATCGCCGAGCGCATCCACGCGGCCATCGGCGGCGACATTGCGCGCATTGACACCGTCGCGCCCTACACCGGCGACTATGACGACGTGGTCGCGCAGGGCGAGCGTGAGGTCAAGCAGGGCTACCTGCCGCCGCTCAAGCCGATGGACATCGACCTCGACCGCTACGACACGATCGTGCTCGGCACGCCCGTCTGGTGGTACACCTGCGCCCCGGCCATGCGCGCCTTTCTGACTGCGCATGACCTCAGCGGCAAGACCGTCTACCCCTTTGCCACGAATGGCGGCTGGCTCGGCCGCTCGATCCGGGACATGCGGGCACTGTGCCCGGGTGCGGCGTTCCGGCCGGGGCTGGACGTGCGCTTTGACGACACAACACAGCGCACACCGGACGCGGACGTCGACCGCTGGATCGCGGCCATTCACGACTGAGGGGGATTTTTGCGGGTTCTGAATCCCCGCCGCGCGCAAAGCGCTGCTATTTACTTGTATTTTCTTCAAAAATGTGCTATCTTTTTGGTAAGCGGCCGCTGAGCGTCACCGTGCGCGCTGCGCCGCCGACAGAAAGGAAGGGGCGAGATGGAGTCGAAAATGCTTGAAGCGCTGCGCCGCTACATTCAGGATTACGGTTGGAATTGGGGCATTGTACATAGCCTCATCAACCGCAAATTCGGCACGGACTACACGCTCGAGGAGCTGCAGCACTTCTATATACGCCGCGCCTGGCCGCAGCCGGGCAAAGCGCGCACCGTTTTCAAATGAGCCCATGGTCAAAGCACCCGGCTCGCGGCTTTCGCCGCGAGCCGGGTGCTTTTCATCGCTGCAGCTCCCCGGGCTGCACCCTGCCGAGGCGCTCCAGGCGCCGTATGATCGCGGTGCGGGAGCGCTGAAAATGCGTCTTGAGCTCCCCCACATCGCTGCCCGCGTCATACATCTTCAGCAGGGCGCTGTCGTCCGCCTCCGTCCACGGCTTGCCCGCATTGGGCGGCGACGGGCGCTTTCGCCCGCCGGCTGTGTGCTGCAGCACGCAGTGCAGCGCGCGGATGATCTCCGGCCGGTTGCAGACGCTGTCGGACGGCAGACACTCCCCCGTCAGCGGATCGACGCCGTCCGCCAGTTCGGTCAGCAGCGTCTTCGCGCGTTCCAGTTCCATTCCTCTGCTCCTTTCTCCGCCGCTCAGCACGGCGGCAGTCAAATATCCAGCTCCTCACAAAGCTCCGCAAGCGAGTGACCGCAGATAAACGGCAGCGCCATCGCCTCGTCCACGGAGTGCGCATCCACTGCATAGCCGTCATAGCACAGGGCAATATCCTCACGATGAAACGGGCAGATCGACCCGAATTTTCCGCGATAGGCAAAGCCGATGTCCTGCGTCAGGCTGTCGATCCACGCCTGCAGCTCGGGCGCCGTCATGTGTTAGTGCTCCCAGTATTTAAGATCTTCAGGCAGTTGGCCGTTGCGCTTACACTCCGCCAGGTATCTAAATCGCTCACAACACTGCTGCGCAGCGACAAACTCCAGATAGCTCTCACGCAGAAGGCCAACAATGTAATAAACGATCACCAAAAACAACTCAAACATATCGTTTCACCTTTCCCGAAGCCGGTTTTTCCTCTGTGGTTTTTCCTCTGTGGTTTTACCCTATCACATCGCAAGTCCCATAAACAGGACTGTGCAGAAAATTGTCCGGACCCGTGAAAAATCCGGGCGGCGGCGGGCAAGGCATACAAAACGCCGGGCGCTGCGATGCAGCGCCCGGCGAGATGATTTGTTGACACCCCGGCGGCCTCAAAACAACGGGAAAAAGAAAAAATCCTGCGTCCTTACGGATGCAGGATTTTTCGTGGTGGAGATAAGCGGGATCGAACCGCTGACCTCTTGAATGCCATTCAAGCGCTCTCCCAGCTGAGCTATACCCCCACAGGCAAGGTGTATCTTATCAGAAAACGACACGAATGTCAAGAACGTTTTTGCATTTTGGCGAAAAAATCTGCGCGGCGGACGCGCCGCCGCGCAGAGCTCTTTTTCCGTTTGTATGTGCGTCCGCGCGCTCACGCCTCACAGTCACTGCGGATGATCTCGGCAATGGCGGCGGCCAGCTTTTTGTGGCCGTCCGGGTCGAGATGCTCGCCGTCGAGCGCACTCATCTGCGTGAGCGTGCCGGCGTCAAGAAAGCGCAGACCGTACGCCTCGGCGATCATGCGGTACTGCTCTGCCACGCCCTGCGACACGGTGAGCGACTGCGCGTCATACTCCGGGTCGCGCTGCGGCGCGGACGCGCCGAGCGGCGGCGGGCACACGAGCAGGATCTTTGTCCACGCGGGCAGCATGCCGATGACGAGCCGGATGAGCTTGTCCATGCCGATGCCGACCTCCTCGGCGGAGCGGGTCTTGTCCGCCTTGCAGTCGTTCGTGCCGAGCATGAGCACGATGTACTGCGCCGGGCCGTGGCTCTCGATGCTCAGCGGCAGCGTCTCGAGCGCGGAGCGCCCGTCGCGGTTGCTGTCGGGAAAGGCGGCCGTGCGGCCGATGAGCCCGTCCTCCGCGACGTAATACCCGTCACCCAGCAGCGCCTGAAGCACGCCGGGATAGCGGATATCGCGCCCGTAGCGATGCTTCCAGTCGGGCGTGAAGCCGTATGTATTGCTGTCGCCGAAGCAGAGGATCTCGATCATGCCGCGCACCTCACTTCAGGAAGCCGCTGATGATCTGCTCCTCGGCCTCCTTCTCGGTCAGGCCGAGGGTCATGAGCTTGTTGAGCTGCTCACCGGCGATCTTGCCGATGGCCGCCTCGTGGATGAGGCTGGCATCGACGGAGTTGGCCGTGATCTCCGGGCGCGCGCCGACGACACCGTTGTCCATGATGATGGCGTCGCACTCCGAGTGGCCGGCGCACTTGTTGTTGCCGCGGATGTTGGAGTTGAACATCTGGGTGGAGTGATCCTTGGCGACCGAGCGCGAGATGACGTTCGTGCTCGACTCATAGCCGTCTAGATCGACGGAGAAGTTCGTCTCCGCGTGCTGATGGCCGTGGGTCATGATCTTTTCCTTGATGATGAGCGTCGCACCGTCGGTCAGATGTGCCTTCGTATCGCGGATGGTGGAATCGATACCCTTGATCTGGGTCGTCTCCATCTCCATGTAGGCGTTCTCGCCGAGGTCAACGATCGTCGTCGGGTTCATGACGTTCTCGCCGTTGCCGTCGCCCTCACCGTAGTGCTTTTCAATGTAGCGCACGCGGGCATTCTTGCCGACGAAGAAGCTGTGGATCCCGTCGTGGCGGGACTCCTGCGTGCCGCAGTTGTGGATGCCGCAGCCGGCGACGATGGTCACATCGCAGTCCTCGCCGATGAAAAAGTCGTTGTAGACCATATCCTTGAGGCCGGTCTGGGAAATAATGACCGGGATGTGCACGCTCTCATTTTTCGTGCCGGGAGCAATGTAGATGTCGATGCCGGGCTTGTCTTCCTTCGTGACGATGTTGATATGCGCGGTCGTGTTGCGGCCGGCGAGCTTGCCGTCGGCGCGGATATTATAGGCACCCTCGGGGATGCCGTGGAGGTCTGCGACCTCCTCAAGCAGTTTTTTCTCAATCGCATCCATGGTGTTTCCCTCCCTCAGACCTTGTCAGCCAGACGGCTGCACACGCGCGACGCCTCCATGAGCACGGGCATGATCTCATCCTTGGTGCCGATGGTGCGGACCTCACCGTCGACGAGCACGACGATCTTGTCGGCCGTCTCCAGGATGCGCTCCTGGTGCGAGATGATGAGAATGCTGCCGTGGATCGTCTCATGCATCTTCTCGAACACGCTGATGAGATTCTGGAAGCTCCAGAGGTCGATGCCGGCCTCGGGCTCGTCAAAGATGGACATCTTCGTGCCGCGGGCGAGCATGGTCGCGATCTCGATGCGCTTGAGCTCACCGCCGGAGAGGCTGTCGTTTACTTCGCGGTTGACATAATCTCTTGCGCACAGACCGACCTCGGACAGGTAGGTGCAGGCCTCGTTGGTCGAGAGCTTCTTGCCGGAGGCGATGCTGATGAGGTCAAAAACGGTGATGCCCTTAAAGCGCACCGGCTGCTGGAAGGCGAAGCTGATGCCGCGGCGCGCACGCTCGGTGATGGACATGTGCGTGATGTCCTCACCGTCGAGCAGGATCTGACCGGAGGTCGGCTGCTCGATGCCGGCGATGAGCTTGGCCATGGTGGACTTGCCGCTGCCGTTCGGGCCGGTGATGACGACCATGCGTTCATCGACCGTGAGGTTCACGTCCTTGAGGATCTGGCGGACCCCCTCGTCCGTCTCAGCCTCAAAGCAAAGGTGTTTGAGTTCAAGCATTGGTTGGTTCCCTCTTCTCTTTGTTTCAAATCTTTGGATCAAAAATCTTCGTCGTCAAATTTATCGGACAGATCTTTCTTAAAAGACAGCTTCGACTCCTTGTGCTCAATGAGTCGGCGGATGTTGCTGCGGTGCTTGGCAACGAGCAGGATCACGCAAAACAGGCTCAGCAGTGCAGGCAGCTTGCCGCAGGCGGCGAGCACGCCGATGGGCGCGATGAGCGCCCCGCAGACGCTGCCGAGCGATACGTAGCGCGTGGCCCAGACGATGCCAACGAAGATCAGCAGCGAGACGAGCCCGGTCGGAAAGCTCACGATCAGCAGCATCGTTTCGGCGCAGAGCACACCCTTGCCGCCGCGAAAGCCGTAAAACACCGGGTAGATGTGGCCGAGCATGACACAAAAGCCCGCAAACACCTGACCCGTGGCCGCCGCGCCCTGCGTACCCATGATGAGGCCGCCGGCCACGACCGCGATGACGGTCTTGAGTACATCCGTGCCGATGACGATGGCGAGGCCGGGCGCGCCGAACGTGCGGAAGAAATTCGTCAGGCCGGCGTTGCCGCTGCCGTAATCGCGCACGTCACGGTGAAAGACGTATTTTGAGGCGATGATTGCTCCGTTGAGCCCGCCGAGCAGGTAGGAAAAAACGGCGATGGCCGCGAGCAGTCCTGGGATCATTCCTGCTCTCCCTTCTGCCGGATGACCATGCGGATCGGCGTACCCTCCAGGCCGAACACGGCGCGGATCTGGTTTTCCAGATAGCGCTGATAGGAAAAATGGAACAGCTCCCGGCTGTTGCAGAACACGACGAAGCAGGGCGGCTTGACGCCTGTCTGCGTCATGTAATAGATCTTCAGGCGGCGGCCCTTGTCCGTCGGCGGCTGGACGCGCGCCTGCGCGTCGGCGAGGACGTTGTTGAGCATACCGGTGGTGATGCGCATGGCACTCTGATCGTTGACGAAGTTGATGAGCTCGAACAGGCGCTCGGTGCGCTGACCGGTGAGCGCCGAGATGAACAGCACCGGCGCGTAGGACATGAAGCTCAGATCACGCAGGACGTCCTTGCGCATCTTCTCCATGGTGCCGGTCTCCTTGTCGACCAGATCCCACTTGTTCACGACGATGATGGACGCCTTGCCCGCCTCATGCGCAAGGCCGGCGATCTTCGTGTCCTGCTCTGTGACGCCGTCGCGCGCGTCGATCATGATCAGGCACACATCCGCGCGCTCGATGGCGAGCTTTGCGCGCATGACGGAGAATTTCTCAATGCGGTCGTCCACGCGGGACTTGCGCCGGATGCCTGCGGTATCGACAAAGATATACTTGCCGTATTTGTTTTCAAAGCGGGTGTCGACGCTGTCGCGCGTCGTGCCGGCGACATTGCTGACGATGACGCGCTTTTCGCCGAGGATGAGGTTTACGAGCGAGGACTTGCCGACATTCGGCTTGCCGATGACGGCGACGCGGGTATAGTCCGCGTCCGCGTCGGAGGCGTCCTCGGGCGGAAAATGCTCCAGACAGGCATCGAGCAGGTCGCCCGTGCCGTGACCGTGCACGGCGGAGACGGCAATCGGGTCACCGAGGCCGAGGGAGTAAAACTCATAGATGCCGGGGTCGACCGCGCCGGTGGAGTCCATCTTGTTGACGGCCAGCACAACGGGCTTTTTCGAGCGCAGGAGCATATTGGCCACCTCCTGATCGGCGGCGGTCACGCCGGTGCCGATCTCGGTGACGAGCACGACGACGTCGGCCGCGTCGATGGCAAGCTGCGCCTGCTCGCGCATGAACAGCAGGATCTCATTGTCGGTGCTCGGCTCGATGCCGCCGGTGTCGACGATGTCGAACGTGCGGCCGCACCACTCGCACTCGGCATAGAGCCGGTCGCGTGTGACGCCGGGCGTGTCCTCAACGATGGACAGGCGGCGGCCGCAGAGCTTATTGAAGAGCATGGACTTGCCGACATTCGGCCGGCCCACGATCGCAACCAGTGGTTTGGACATGATCACCCCTCCTTATGGGGATTGTATTTGTAGTACTCCGCGCCGTCGGTGCTGCCGCTGCCGCGTTCGGGCAGGTGCACCTCCGGCAGGATGCCGAACATGGCATCGCAGAGGGCAAAGCCGTCGGCGTCCACGGGGTAGATGGGCACGCCGAGCGCAGCGCTGGCCTGCTCGAGCGTAATGTCGTCGAGAAAGTCCAGCTCGTCGTGGCGCACCATGTTGTTCGAGATCAGCAGCCGCTCACCGAGGTCCTTCCCGCGCAGCTGCGCGATGAGATCCTGCCCGGTGATGAGGCCGGAGACATTGATGCTGCGGCCGAAAAAGTCATTTTCGATCGCGTAGACGTGTCCTTGTATTGTAGCATACTTTTCGCGCGCCGTACACAAAAGTTTTTCCAGAAACGGCGCTGCCGAAACGCCCGCCGCCATGGAAAACGGCACGCCGTCCGGAGGGTCGGATAGGCTCAGCGCCGAGCGGAACTCCGTCTGCTGCAGGCGCAGCATGCCGACGCCGTTTTCCAGCTGCGTGAATTCCTCGTAGAATTCCTCCGGCGGCAGCGCGCGCCCCGCCTTGAGATACAGCTCGTCGGCGCAGAAGAAGATGCGCGTGCCGAATTTTTCAACGCACTCGTCGCCGAAGGCATTGACCAGATCGAGCGTCTCGGCCGCGTGCTCAGGCGTGAACGGTGTGAGCGGGTAGAGCCCCTCGCGAAACTTCGTCAGACCGACCGGCACGATCGACACGCTGTGCACCTGCGGATAGAGCGCCGCGAGGTCGCGCATCGTGCGCTGCAGCTGCGCGCCGTCATTCAGGCCGGGGCAGCAGACGATCTGGCAGTTCATGGTGATGCCGCCGTCGGAAAAGCGGCGCATGATCTCGAGCGTCTTGCCCGCGCGCGGATTGCCGAGCAGGAACGAGCGCAGCTCCGGGTCCGTCGCGTGCACGGAGACGTTGATGGGGCTGATGTGCAGGTCGATGATGCGCTGCACCTCGCGCTCGGAGAGGTTCGTGAGCGTCATGTAGTTGCCCATGAGAAAGCTCAGACGCGCGTCGTCGTCCTTAAAATACAGCGTCGGGCGCATGCCGGGCGGCATCTGGTCGATAAAGCAGAACACGCAGTGGTTGGCGCACGAGTGGGCGTTGTCCATGAGGTAGGTCTCGAAATCCAGTCCCAGCTCGCCGCCGAGCGGCTTTACGATGTGCACGGTGTGCTCCGACCCGTCCGGACGGCGCAGGCACACCGCAAGCTGCGGGTCATAGGCGTAGTATTTGTAGTCCAGCACGTCGGTGATCGGGTTGCCGTTGATGGACACCAGCCGGTCGCCGGGGTGGGCTGCGTGGCGCAGCGGACTGTCGGGGTCGATGTGGCTGATCGTGCAGCGATGCATACGCCGCGCCTCCTTTGCGGGAATTCTTTTGCTATATGCCGGAAAACTCCGGCATATAGCAAAAGAAGAGGGGCAAACGCTCCTCTTCTCAGCTTCTTTTAGTCGTCAACCTTGATGACGTCGCGTCCGTTGTACTTGCCGCAGGTCTTGCAGGCGTGATGGGGCATGACGAATGCGCCGCAGTTCGGGCACTTCACGATCGCCGGAGCGGTGAGCTTCCAGTGGGACGAACGACGCTTATCACGTCTCTGTCGAGACACTTTTCCTTTCGGGACTGCCATGATGACACCTCCTCGTCAGTCGCTGTTATGAGCAGCTTCCTCTTCTTCGTCAGTTTTATTATCCAAAAGCTGCTCTAATACAGCCATTCTTGGATCGCGGGGTTTTTGACACCGGCACGGCCCGAGGTTCAAATTCGCGCCGCAGCGGTCGCACAGTCCGGCACAGTCGGGCCTGCACAGGCACTTGGTATCCATGCTGAGGATAAAGCAGGTGGAGAGCACCTCGTCCACATCGAGCCAGTCTCCGTCGAGCGTAAACACCTCGGGATCGTCGTCCTGCGCATCCGCCGTGATGTCGGCATGCAGGTCGAGGTCGACCGTGCGCGGAAACTCCGCGCCGCAGCGATCGCACACGCACAGCATCTGCGCATGCAGCCTTCCCTGCAGCGTGAGGATGCCGGCCGTATTGACCACCTTGCCCTCGGCCGTGATCGGTGCGGTGTACGCCCGGACGGAGGGAAAGTCCAGCAGGGCCGTGTCCAGCTCCTGCGAAAACGGAACGCTCCCGCCGGGAATTTCTATGATTTCTCTCAAATTCAGTCTCATAGCGCACCTCGCACAATCGCTTTAGTATTATAGATGATATCCACCCCTGTTGTCAACAGGAATTTGTGTTGACAATGCGCTGAAAATCCGCGATAATCGTTGCGTGGAGATGGTACATGCTATGAAAGAGATCCAAATACGCAAAAATGACGCCGGCCAGCGGCTCGACCGCTTCGTCGGAAAGGCCGTTCCCCTGCTGCCGGAATCGCTGCTGCAAAAATACATCCGCCTCAAGCGCATCAAGCGCAACGGCAAGGGCACGAAGCGCGACGTGCGCCTCGTTGAGGGAGACGTACTGCAATTATACATCAATGACGAGTTTTTTGAAAGACCCACAGAGGAAAATGCCTGGCTGAAAATTGCGACGCCGCGGCTGGACATCGTCTACGAGGACGAGAACATCCTGCTGGCGGACAAAAAGCCCGGTGTCCTGTGCCACAGCGCGGGCGAATGGAGCTGGGACACGCTCATCTCGAACATTCAGGCCTACCTGCGTCAGAGCGGCGAATGGGACCCGAAGGCCGAAAACGCCTTCACCCCCGCGCTGTGCAACCGCATCGACCGCAACACCGGCGGCATCGTCATCGCGGCGAAAAACGCCGAGGCGCTGCGCATCCTGAACGACAAGATCCGCGACCGCGAGATCGACAAGGCCTACCTCTGCGTCGTCTGCGGACGGCCGAAGCCCGCGGAGGGACGGCTGGAGGGGTATCTGTTCAAGGACGCGGTAAAAAACCAGGTCTACGTGACGAAAAAGCCGCAGCCGGGGGCGAAATCCGCCGCGACGGAATACCGCACGCTGCAAAGCAGCCGGGGGCTCTCGCTCGTCGAGTGCCGGCTGCTGACCGGGCGCACGCACCAGATCCGCGCACAGATGGCCGCCGCCGGCTGTCCCCTGCTCGGCGACGGGAAGTACGGCCGCGAGCGCGTCAACCGCACCTACGGCGAGACGGGGCAGATGCTCTACTCCTACAAGCTCACCTTCACGCTGCCGACGGACGCAGGCAGGCTTGAATACCTGCGCGGAAAAACGTTTCAGGTGCAGCAGGTAGCCTTCGCGGAGAAGTATTTCCCGGGGTTCACGCTGCCGGACGTGGAAAGCGAACCGAAAACCGAGACCTGATAGGAAAACGCTCCCGCACGCAGCGGGAGCGTTTTCGTTTTAATGCGCGAATTTGTTCGTATCCAGCGAGTTGCGGTAGACCACAAAGCGCTGGAAGAGAAACTCCGTCACAAAATTCAGCACCATGTTCAGAAACGTGACCAGATAGCCGTTCCAGCCCTGCACATCCGCGAGCCGGTGCTCGAGCAGCGTGGACAGCGGCGTGAACGCGCAGTAGTACAAAAACACGAGCGCCATCGTCCGCACCACCTTTTCCGACGAGCGGAAGGTATAGCGCCGGTTGCAGGTGAAGTTCCACAGCACCGACAGCACCAGCGCCGTCAGATACGCCGCCCAGTGCGCCCAGTGAAACACCTCGTTGAAGAGCGCAAAGCTGCCGAGCTCGATCAGCCCGGCCGAGCACGAGAAGAGCAGAAACTTCCCCGTGCGCCGCAGCTCCGTATGGTCCATGCGGATCGCCTCCTGTTGTGATTAGTTAAATTATTTGAAGCAATTATAGCGCGGCGGCCGTTTTCTGTCAAGCCCGGCGCGCGAAACGGCAGCATCCCCTTTTCTTCCGGCGCGGGATGTGATAAAATAAGAGTTTAAGAAATCGAGGTGTTATCATGTACGACGAACTGACACAGGTCGACATTCAGAAGATGCGCGACGAGATCGACTACCGCACGCGGGAGCTGCGGCCGAAGCTGATCGAGGAGGTCAAGACGGCGCGCGCCTTCGGCGACCTGAGCGAAAACTTTGAATACAAGGCCGCCAAGCGCGAGAAAAACCGCAACGACAGCCGCATCCGCTACCTGCAGCGCATGGTCGACACGGCAAAGGTCATCACCGACCACTCGGCCGGCGACACGGTGGGGCTGTTCGACTCGGTGGTCATTTATATTCCGGACGACGACGAGGAGCAGACCATCCGCCTCGTGACGACGCTGCGGCAAAACGCGCTCGAGGGGCTCATCAGCAAGGAATCCCCCGTGGGCAAGGCCGTGATGGGACATCGCGCGGGCGAGACCGTGCACGTGCAGGTCAATGAGAACGTCGGCTACGACATCGTCATCCGCTCGGTCGAAAAGGGGCAGGACGACGATTCCCTGCCCATCAGCGCCTACTGAAACCGCGCAAAAAAGCAGCGGCTGCATCCAAGTGATGCAGCCGCTGCTTTTGTATTCAGTCCAGATAGCCGAACAGCCCGCGCACGGACACATCCCCGCCGGTGACGGTCTCGCGCACGTTTGCCGCGTCGCCGTCCGCAGCGTCGGAGAGCACGTCGCGCTCCGTGCGGGTGCTGTCGCGCCGTTGGTACAGCGCGCTCTCGCCACTTTTCTCTTGACTATTTCCGCCAGAGGAGCGTATACTGTGCATAGAAGCGTCACGAAGGAATCTGGACTGCGGGTTTTCCCCGTATGAGCCGGTTATGTCCTTTGTGACGTTTCTTATTTTGGTGATGTCTTTCAGGAGCAGCCCCTTGTTCACCGGTATTATGTTAATAACGCCGGTATAGTATTCGTTTCCAACCTTAAAAAGCGTATCGAAATAGCGAAAATCGCCTGTCGCGCTAGGATGTACATGCCCATCTCTGCCGTCCGGCTCCGTGCGGGTGTTGTCGCGCCGCTGGTACAGCGCGCTCTCGGGCCCCTTGTCAAGTGATTTGCGAAAATTTTAGTAATTTATTTTTCAAAGGCTGTTCATGCAGGCCTCGAACACCTC
>PPYE01319631.1_pt1 | contig 104777 bp, 112 predicted proteins | sample 1559881 | NCBI WGS metagenome assembly PPYE01 (sample SAMN08240022, study PRJNA423297) | Human gut metagenome, whole genome shotgun sequencing project.
GTGGCGGAATTGGCAGACGCGCACGGTTCAGGTCCGTGTGGTAGTAATACCTTGAGGGTTCGACTCCCTTCTTCTGCACTCAATGGCGCGAAGCCGAACCCGGTGTACTTTTTCAAGAAAGTGTTCGCCGTGGTGGTAAACTTCGCGCGGAGATAGTGAAAAATAAAAGCGTCAGGGCTTAGGCTCTGGCGCTTTTGTTATGCCCGGTCGTCTCTCGATATGGCTCGAGAAATAGAGCCTGCTCAGCTCGGCAGCTATCACCGTTCCTCTCTGGCCTCCTCGGCCGCGTGGCTATTGTTTACGGGTTGCACGGGACTGGCTGCGGCGCCTGCTGCCTTCTTGTCTCGTTTTAAGGTTTTCACATTAAAAACCAGCAAAACTTGTCAGCTATCACTCAGACCGGGCTTGATCTGTTCATTATGCGCACCCCTCTGAATTTTCACGGGCTTGGGACCGTCCTCGGCTTCATTAGTGCCCCGCATTGCTGCGGGTGTTATCTTTCCCCCATGTCTTTGTATATGAGGTCGGTTATGTATGAATTTGTACTCTGGTAGCCTTTTGACTTGGCCCATGCTGCGATCCGGTCCTTGTCTCCGATCGGCACCGTGATCGGGATCCGGTCCTTGTTTTCCCGCTGCCATGCGTTCTTGTACTTGGTGTGGGCTGCTGCCAGTTCCTCCGGTGTCTTTGTCGCTTTTCTTGCCACTGTATCGCCTCCTTCAGAGTAATTTTATCATATCATGCACACGACAACAACCCGCTACGCTGGCAATATGTCGATGTAGTACGTTTTGCAGACGCCTTTGTCGCATGAGTCGCCGATCCTCCAGTTTTTACACCGGAGGAGCTCAGGAACCTGCCAGAGGTAGCCCTTGAATATATCGACGCGGATCTTGTGCCCGGCTGTCAGATATACGCGGTCGCGATCTGTTTTGGTGTTGAACTCCTTAAAAATTCGGTACTCTGTTTCTTTTGCTTTTCTGGTTCCTCTCATAGCCTGCCTCCTATTCTTCTACCTCGTAGCCGTTTTTCTTGGCCCAGTTTATAGCTCCGCGCTTTGTTTTCCAGTTATTCGGTGCGTAGTATAAAACGTGGTTATCGTTTACGCTTTTCAGTCCGTAATACTGAGAAGCGGTTCCTTTATTGATTGTGTACGTTGTGACTTTCATGTGCTGCCTCCTTATTTTCTGCGGCTTTCCTTGTTTCTGATATTATAATACTATATCGTGCACAAGATAACAATACACACACTCACCAAACCTCTGCCGGAGCTTTTGTCTATCTTGCACAAGATATTAAAATAATGGAGAGCAGCCTCTAAAATGCCCCAGAACGCAAAAAAGGCGCCCACTCGATAAAATTACCGGGTGAGCGTCTTTGTGTCAATTCTGACCGTCTGTGGCTTATTCTGTGGCCGTTTCCGTGGCTTTGGCAGCCTTTACCTCAGCGGTAGCCTGAGCGACTGCCGTCTGGGCTACTGTGGCAGCTACCGAGGCGGCAGCGGTGGCAGCAGTAGTGGCGATCTGTGTCTGTTTTTCCTCAGCGGCAGCAGGTGCCGTTCTTTTGTCCTCCCTGACGAGGGTTTCGATCGTAGAGGCGAGCCACTTGTCAAAATCTCCGTAAGCCTCAGCGATCACTCGCTTGGCCTCGTCGGTGATAAGAGCAGTAGCGGTGTCTTTCGCTTTCTGCAATGCTGTGAGCTGGGCCTCTTTGTCGAATTTTCCCTGCGCCTTTAATGCGTCGACATAGGTCTGGAAGGTTGTCTGTACGGCTTTCGTTACGGCGTCGCTTGCGAGATCCACATACTTGCGGACAGTGGCGTCGTTAATGTTTGCCGTGATTTCCTGCGTCTTTTTTCTCAGCCATGCAACCGCGAAGCCTGAGAGCGCCAGCAGCAGAGGTAAAATAACCATTGACATGAGTGTGTTGAAAGTTTCCTGATCCATTCCGTTGCCCTCCTTATGCTAATTCAAGATCGCAGACTTTCACCCAGCTTGTGATCTCTTTCAAGAGGGCGCGATCTCCGTCGATTTTGTGCACCGTGTATTTTCTGGACTTCACCCAGCTCGGGATCGTCTGGCCGGTTGCGTACTTTGTGGCCGAGCTCTTTACCTTGACTGTTTTGCCCTCCGCAATAGAGCCAGAGGCGGCAGCAGTAGAGGCGCCTGCAATGTCTGAGGCGTTTACCCAGCCGTAAACGGTCGATCCTGATCCATTGACTGCGATCAGGTGATAAGGGTGCTTCGTACCCTCTGCGGTGTCTGTTACCTTTGCTTTTCCAGCCTTGCAGGAAGGACCGCTGGTGGCGTTCGCGCTTGCGTAGTGCTTGGAACCGGTAAAGTTTACAATATCGCCCTTTGAGTATTTCAGGCCGCCGCCGTTGCCAGATCCAGATCCGGCGCTGGTTGCCTTGCTGCTGTACTTAGGCACGCCGTAGCCTCTAATATAGCGGCCGTTTACAGCAATTTCGCGATAGCTTACCGAGTCACTCTTGTTGCCCTCGATAACCTTGATCGTGTTGCCTGATACGCTCACTACAATGCCGACATGCTCAGGCCAGCCGGTATCGTCGCCGACTCCGTTGTCGTCCCAGTCGTAAAAAATAACGTCGCCGGTGGTCGGTCTGTATGCGTCATTTTCTACCCATGCGCCGAGCTTCTGGAAAAGCTGGATCATCTGGCCGCAGCCGCACTCTGTCGGGATAATGTCAGTAAGTCCCGTTTTAATAGCCATAGCTGAGACAAAAGTCGCGCACCATGAGTCCGTATATTTTACGGCGTAGTTTCTGGCGAGGGGCTTGTGGCTATTGTAAAGATCAATAATTTTCTTGTGGCTGCCGTCGCTTTCCTTGCAGCCCAGATAGGAAATGGCTGCATTGACATAGCTCTGTCTTAATTCTTTTTCTGTCATTATGGTGTACCTCCTTCATAGTTAGAGCCCGGATCGTATTCTCCGGGCTCGGTGCTCTGCTTTTTAGATTGTTCTAACTCCTTTTGACGCCTGATGGTGTCGAGCTTGATCTCATTCTCAGCCTTAGCCTTCCAGAAATAAAAACCGGTAGCAGCAGAAAGCTCGGTAAATATTCCCGGTATGATGTAGGCGAGTGGCGAGGTGTCTCCGGTTCTCCACATGAGGGCAAAAGAAAAGACCACGATCACGACGGTGGCAGCAGCTACCGCTCGTAATATGGTCTTAGAAAATTCTTTTCTAGGTTTCCGCATTTGATCGCCTCCGATCCGTCTGTATGTTGTGCTCGCGTTCGAGGTGCTCGTCAATGCGGTTGTGCGCGCTTTTGGCTGACTCATGGGCTCGGCCGGCGGTGTTGCTAATTCCGGCGAGCTGGTTGCTGATCTCGTCGATCCGGCCCTCCAGTCGTTGCACATCTCTGTTGAGTTGGCCCTCAATACGGCCGACGCTTTCCTTGATGTAGCGCAGGTCTGTTTCCAGAGCTCCGGCGGCTTTTCCGTCTGCTTTAGTTACTGACTGGCGCCCAAAATAGAAAGTAGCGACAGAGAGGCAGAGCCCGGCCACCGTGATGAAAATGCTCAGATCTGTCATAGGATCCCTCCTTCCTCAAAAATGCCGGCGGCCTTCAGGCGCCCGATCATGTTGCCGGTCGCTTCCTCCAGTTGCGCGGTTTTTTCGTTCTGAGCCACGGTCTCATATTGCTCGAGTCTGGAGTGCAGCTCGGCATTGATCTGGGCCATGTTGGAAATTATTGCGTTTTGCATTTCAATAATTTCGAGGTTACTCATTGTCTACCACCTGCCCTTCGGTGGTCTCGAGCGTCTCAATCGCTGCCTGCAGGTCGTTGATCTGCTTGCGATATTCAGCTCGCTGGGCGCGTGTCGGCTCGTACTCCTCATCTGTGAGGGCGCCGTCGGCATGTTTCAGGGCCTTATAATCTGTCGCAGCGAGTAACTGCTGTAAGCCTCTGATTTCTGCCTCCATTTCTTCTCTGGTTCTCATGGTTGTGGTCCTCCTTTCCATTGATCTATAAACAGCCCATTAAATAGGCGGTCCATGCTTTGCACGGTTCTGTATGCGTCCCGGTGCGACATGCTGCCACGCCATGAGGCGTAGGAGCGTCGAACCTCGTCAAAGGTCAGGACGCCAGAAACTACGAGAGCCGCCTGCTTTTTCAGCTTTCGGCGTTCTCTTGTGATACTGTCACGGCACGGCTTTTTGATGATCCGGCCGGTTTCTGTGATATAAAAATGAGTTTTCAAAAATGTAAAGCCGTGTTTGAGGTCTACAATTTTTGTTTTCTTCTCGTTGATAACTATGCCATATTCCGAGTATATCACCCGGAGTTTTTCGAGACATTCCTCGAGGTATGCAATGCTATGGTGCAGCAGATAGGTGTCGTCCATATATCTGCCATAGCCCCGGATCCCGAGCACTTCCTTCGCGTAATGGTCCGCGCGGTTTGGAAGCATTACGGCGTTGATCTGGCTAGTTTCGCTTCCCAGTCCGAGACCTTTATCGCCGAAGGCAGAAATAAAGCTCATTCCCAGAGCTATGACGCGCGGATCCGTGAAGATCTGCCGGTATATCTCAAAAAGTGGCTCATGTGCCACATTCCCGAAGTAGTCCGAGAAGTCAATCAGAAGTATGCCGCCTTCGCGTCCGTATTTCCTGAAATGCCTCCGCAAGTGAGTCGTCAGTCTGTTAATCGCGAACTGGGTGCCTTTTCCTTGCTGACTCGCCCCGTTGTCATAAATCAGGGAGCGGGTGAAAGTGGGGTATATGATGTTGGTGCAAAATGATTTTTGCACAACCCTCTCGGAAAAATGCACGCTTTTGATGTGCCTCAGCTTGCCGCGTTCGCATATATCAAAGCAGATAAAGCCGCGGCGTATATCTTTCCCAGCAAGCAGCTCGGCGCGTGTTTTGGATATATTAAAAAGCAGCAAAGAGTTGTACCTCTGGACGCTGGCTTTCCAGTCGACGCCATTCGAGGCTTCCCTTGCTGCTTCATACAGAGAGTTCAACGAGGCCACGCGCTCAAAATCATCATATTTCCCGATTGTTTCCTGCCTCTTTTTCAGCCTTGCGGCTTTTCGTCTCTGGTATCGTTGTTCTCGTCTTTCTTCGCTTGTCACAATTTAACTCATTCCTTTGTTATTACCCAGCACGGCTGTCATGCGTTTAATTAGCCGCATAGTACAACGGGTATGAAACGCGGAGAACTCGCACAAACTCCGCGCCATGCAAGCAGCGTCCACCCGGTAGCGTCTGGGCTCTTATTTACGCCTTGACGGCGAGGGTTATTTGCTCCTTCCTTCCACTCTGGCACTGATTTCGATTTCTCTACTCTGTCTGGCATATAGGTGGAATCAGACCGGGACGTAAAGCTCGTTGCTGGCGTTCCAGTTGTTGGAGTTCCCGTTGTTGTTGACGTTCACGCAATTAGTCGAGTTGCCACTCCTGACAGAAGCGGTCCACCAGTTGCAGCGGCCGCGTGACACTTTTCAGCAAATAACCCGAGCTTATTATCTGGCTCTTATTTTGTCGTTTTTCTTCCAGCCTTTCAGGTCGTCGATCTCTTGGCTCAATAAGCTCGTGATTTCTTCGAGGCTTGCGGCCGTGGCCGAAGGCACACACCTGATAAGGCGGGAGAGCTTTCTCTGTAATTGGTAGCCGTTCGCGATCGCCTTTTGGGCGTATGCCTTGCGGCTCGCGAGATCCTGCTCGCTCATGGCGTAGATACTGTTCGCGGCGATTATGTTGTCGTTCAGCTCGTCAATTTTCTTGATAAGATCCTGACCGATCATAAAGCGCCACTTTTTAGGCACATACCTCTCATTCATAACATAGAGCGTTACAAGATCTTGGAGTTTCTCGGCGTTCGCAAGGACGTCGAACGGCGTCTTTTTACGGTTTCTGGTGTATACGTTACTCATTCTATGCCTCCAGTTACCCGGCTACACGAGGTAGCCGGATTTTGAAATTATGCCGCGGCTTACGCCTCGTCAATTCGGAAGCAGACCGGGACGTAAAGCTCGCTGCTGGCGTACCAGCAGTCGGAGTCCCCGTGGCCGGTGACGAACACGCAAGTAGTCGAGTGGCCACTCCTGACAGTCGCGGTCCACCAGTCGCAGCGGCCGCCGCCGTTTCCGGCGCCCTTGATGCGGTTCAAAAAGCTGTTGGCAAAGATCGGGTACTGTACGTCCTGTCCCTGACCGTAGCCCTTTGTACTCCAGTTGATAGAGTCGAATATTTCGCCCTCGAAAGGCACCCAGAGAGGGCCGAGATCCTGCCAGCCCCAGTCGGTGCTATCGGTGAGGGTTCCGCTCGAGCTGTATCGTTTTTCTAAAAGTGTGCGTTTGTTACTAATTACGGCCTTGACTGCTGCCGGAAGGTAGCCATAAAGGGTAGTGGTGAGGAACGTGTGCAGGTTGCTTACCATGTACGGGCAGGCGTTTGTAGCGTTTCCGTTGTTGTTATTGGTTTCGTTCCATTTGACCGTCTGATTAAAGCAGTCTTTGCTAATAAAATCAATATGGTGGCCGAGCTGCTGATCGGTGGTTCTGTAATATGTGTCAATACCGGCAACCTGCATTTTCACCGTCTGGCCGTTCATCGTGATAGGAATATAGTCGGCTACATGAATACCGGCAAAATTGTGGGCTTTGATCCTTGCCTTGATCCACGCCCATGCGTCTGAATACTTCGCAATCTCCAGCGCAAAGACAGCGGTCAGGTCTCTGCCGGCATAGAGGCGATCGTTGTCGGACATGGCTCTCGCGAGCTCCTCGTTTGTAGCTTCGAGATCCTCAGCCAGAGCGACGGCTCCGGTCTTTGTCTGGATCGTAACCTCCAGAGCAGTGTCGACGGTCGCAAAATATTCCTGCGTAATGGTCGAAGGCGTCAAGCCGTTGTACGGCGGTAAATAGTCGGCCACGTTTGCGATCGCGATCGAGTAGAGGACCGGAGCAGCAGCCGGGTGTAATTCATCAACCGCATAAATGCCGATCTCATTCACATAATAGCCAGCAGAGAGCTCAGCGTTTGAGACGAGTGCCGTCAATTTTACGCAGGTATCGGTCGCCATTTCAATTTTAGAAAACGGGATCTCCTGTTTCTGAGCTTTGAGAGTAGAGCGGGCCTGCAGGCTGGCTCTGGTTTTCTCTGAGTCTGAATAGGTGCCGGATCCGGTCACCAGCTTGGTGAACTTGATCTTTGCGGTTCCGGCGGTTGTGGCTGCCAGTAAGGCGGCGCCACCGTTTGTCATTACTGCATTGTTAAAATCTGCCATAATGCAATCATTCCTCCTTTATAATGTTTTTAATGTGGTTTGTATGTGCAACTCCGGCAGCCAGTGGAAGCTCCAGAGGTTGTACGTCGTCAAAATGTTCGATTGCTCCCGCTTTGCTTTGGCTCTGGCCTGCTGCCGTGCCAACATTCGACACAATGCTCGCAGAGTATTCCAACGCAAAGTAGTCCATAATACTGTTGCGGCTGTGGTAGGATCCTCGTCCGGCTCCTCCGTGCTGGGTGATTTCTGCCTTGCGTGTTTCCTGAAAATGATCTAAAACTACGCATTTACTGAATGAATGGTACGCGGTGCCTCCGTGGAGTGGCTGCTGGATCGTTCTGGTAACTTCGATCATTTCAACATGAGAGCGCGCATTTTTTACCTTGTCGATCATGTTCAAAAAATAAAGCATACCGTCCTTCGTGAGCGTTGCACTTGTCTGAATTTTGAACCAGTACGGCTGGCCGCCGTACTCGAACCACTCCGTAACTTTACCCATTCCGAAGGCTGAGGTGATAAGCTCCTCAACCGCCCATTTTGTGCCGCGCTTTTCATGGACTCGGTAGCATGTGCGTATTACTGATCTTTTGGTCTCCAGAGAGAAAGAGGAGTCCCACCAGTCAATATTGAACTCCCACGCCATTTCATCGAGCTGCGCGTCGTTCATGTTGTCGATCTGGTCCCATTTCCGTAGAATTTTGGCTCTGTTCGCCGGTTCAGCGAGCAGAACGTCCATAGCGTGAGAGAGTGCCACGTCCGTTTCGTCCGCTTTCATAAATTTAGGGAGCAGTTTCGCCATGTTGGGGTTAAAAATGCTCATTCTTGCCATGTTTTACCCCTCCACTTCATGCGATACCGTTAATTTGCCGGAAAATTTCGCCACCGTCGTTGCGCTCAGCTCGGTGTATACCGGTTTAATAATATCGACGCGATCCGCGCCGGTCAGGTGGTTGCCGTCTGAGTCCTCCGGGCAAAGTATGAGTTTTCTCAAATAGTCCGGGTTGATATTCCGGTCGAGGCTGCTGCCTTGCCAGTATATGTACTGGTCGATCGAGCCGCCGGAGCTTTCTATATTTTCGACGACTGCGGTCTCATTGGCTGCCGTTGTGTAATATTTCAGCTCAATATCGTAAGATTGAATAGTCGGAGCAGATACCTCCACTTTGTCAGTCAGTGGGCGAACGTCGTCAGCGTTGCAGGCTGCAAGAACTTTGTCGAGTACGGTCTGATCCGGTATTTCTCCACCGTACAAAATAGGCGTAATTACAACAACGCCCGGGCTCGGTGAGCTTACATGTGCGTCGGCCACGGTTGCGTCAGCAGATACGGCGTAATATTTATATGAGTTTTTAGGCCCGGCCGTGGATCTGCTGGCTGGCGCGAGTCGGATCCTTTCTCTTAGATCTTCGTCGTTTTCCTCGTCGCCGCCTCCGGCTGTTTCCTCAGTGTTGGAAACTCCGTCAATAAATGGGATCATATCAACCAGCACATTGATCTCGCCGACGGGTATGTCGTTGTATGCTGTGCCGCCTTCCTCGCTTTCGACTTCGGCGTCGACATATAAGGAACCAGCCTGCAGGACTATGGTCTCCGTGGTTTTGAAGTAGCGAGAGTAGTCCGAAGTTACGCGGGTTCCTTTGGTGATAATGATGTTTTGCGTTACTGCTTCTTTGAGAGAAAAGCGAACCGTTGTTGTCGCTGGTAGTGCTTCGATCCTGAACACTCCCGCAAATTCTCCCAGAGCGTCGAGAACGTCGCCCCTTGCATAGCGGAGAGTTGACTGCTTTGCTGAGTCGTTCATCGTGGAGTAAAGCGCTACAACGAGAGTCGCAAGCGTTTCTCCAAAAATTCGGCGCTCGTCTCCGGGGTATAATTCCTCGGTGACGCCATTCTCTAAAACGTACATGATAAAGTCGTAGATCTGGCCGGCGTCTGTTTCTATGAATTGTAATTCGCTGGTGCTACTCATTGTCCTCCTCCTCTCTTAGTTTAATTTGTGTTATAGTTGAAAAATCGCCGCCTTGTGCGTCTGGAGCCTCGAAGTCAATGCCTTCGACCTCGACGCGCGGCTCGTAAGTGTCAAGTACCCACTCAGCCTCCGCAATCGCGTCATAACGCGCCGAGGCGCTGGGTGCGTCTGTTATTGCTGCGTCGATCCCCTTGATACGATCATAGGGGTTTTCGCCTCTCGTAAGTTTCAGGAGATTGGCCGCGCATTGTCGCGGATCTCCGTTGTTGCTTGCCAGCATGTGATCGCCTCCTTTATGACACGAGGGACAGCGTGCTGATATATACCCAGCCGTCGACCTGCGGGAGGTATGCTTTGTTTCCGTTGATTTTTCCAACCTTCAGAACTCGCTTTTTTTCACTATTGAGAATTTTCTCACCGTCCGCATAGTATGAGCCGGTCAGCTTCACGCTGCTGCCTACTGATATTGTCACTTTTTTGCCCTTTTTCTTGGCTGCTTTCTTCTCTGCTTTCTTTGCTTCTGAGGCGGCAGCTCGGGCGCCAGATTTTCCGCTGGTTTCTTTCTTGTTTACCTCCTCGAATGTGAGCCCGATCGTAGCGAAGCGGATCCGGCCGTAATCGTCCATAATGGCACCTGAGAGGCTTACCTCTTTTAGTCTGGTTTCTCTGCCGAAGCGACGGCCGTGCAGATATAACACTCCGGTGCTTTTAATGAGAGAGCACCACGACTCGTACTCTTTCTGAGGGTTTACTCCGGCGTTTGCATGTACGTCAATGTCAAAGGTAAAGGGTACGAGCTCGGTTTTTTTCTTTTTACTCTTGGAGTCGTCACCCTTGATCGTTGTCGAAGTAGAGAAGTTTTTCAGCGGGTTTACTTTCTTTCTGGAGACTTCGAAGGTTTTGTTTCTCCATTTTGCCATTACTGCCATGTGTGATCGCCTCCTAGCTCAGTGTTGCAAATATGAGGCCGGTGTCGTCCTCGAAGCAGACATAAGCCACGGCGGCGCCTTTTTTCAGCGTTGCCGCGTCGATATTGTCAGCTATCTGGATATTAGGAGACACGAGCCGCGTGTCCTTCATCGGGGCCACTTTTGCGGTGTTGCCCTCAATGCTCAGGATCACGCCTTTGTTTATGGTTCCGTCCATTAGTAGCCCTCCAGTTTCTTTCTGAAAAATATTTTTGTTTTGTGCTTTCCGTAATCGTGCCGCACTTTGTAAATATAAAAGGCGCCGCTCCATGACGGGGCCTGCTGGTTTAGTATGTTCACCATTATTCCGGGCGCATATATCGGCATGAGGCTCGCCTCAATGCTGCCGCATACGAGCATTTTATTTTTTTCTCGCAATACTCCTGCAGCGAAGCGGATCGCCTCGAGGGTGCTCTGGCACTTAATAGGCTTTTGCGGTACCCATATTCGAGAATTTTCTCCCGGTGCCTTATATGTTCCGGTGTAAGGTCCGCAAGATACCGTTGCCGATCCATACGATAGGACGCTGTTGTCTTCACATTCTACACGGCAACCGGTCGTGTCGATTGTGATCGCTGGCTCTATTGCCTCGAGATACGGCTCATAGGCTGCGATCAGTTTACCGTCGTATATTGTGAGAGCTGCACGCTCGAGCGCACATAGGCGGCCGAAGAACTTGAAGTCCTCCTCGTTTTCTTGCTTCCTGTATTCGTACACATGATCGGCTACGCCGTAGCTTTCAAACTCCAGCCCGTGCCGTTTTGCAATTTCTTGGCCGATCTGTGAAAAATGAACGCGCTCCCATGCTTTAGAGTTCGGGATCGTACCGCTTGGCGGCATAGAATAGGCGCGCAGGTCGTAGTAGCTGGAGTCAGGAGCCGAGGAGTACAAAAACATTTTTCCCGTGCCGGTTCCTGAGTCCTTAAATTCAACCGGTGATCCGGTTCTTAAATTCCATTTGTCGAACTGTCCGTCTGTGTCTGATATTCTGACGTGCAAAGAGTCAGAGCGTCCTCCCGCATACATTTCATGCACGCAGGAGGAGAGCGCCACCTTTTCGGAAACGTCCGTATAATTTAATAACAATTCGCTCATGCTGTCGCCCTCCACGGTGGTACTGTCTCCGAGGTTTCTGCCTCCTCAACAACGGGGAGCTTTAACTGCACGCCGCCCTCGAATACGATCACGTCGGCATAGTCCGGGTTGTATTCGATGATGTAATGAGCCAGACGCTCGTCGTTATACATATCTAACGCAAGCAGGTCGAATGTGTCGCCGTCTTGTGTGGTGTACTCGTAGTATGATGTAACTCTACGCAAAAGCAGTCACCTCCCTTGTTTGGATCCAGCGCTCCAGCCAGTCGAAGAACTCTGCCTCGTGAGCTTTGAGCCTCTGCATGAGGTCGTCGTTGTCCTCTGTAACCTTACCGCCAGCAATAACCGGGCTCCATGTGAAGCCGCTAAAATCGTAAACGATAGTGGTAGAAGGCTGAGATAGCTCAGCCAGAGAAAAGTCGTCAACGCTCAGGAGATTACCCGCGAGGGCTGTCTCTGATTTGTCGTATACGCCCAGCATTTCTCCGGCCTTTTCCCAGTAGCCTATATTGGCAGCCCTGACACTTCGGTCGAATGAGATAACGGCCTCAGTGCCGGCCTCTCCGGCGATCGTTATGCCTTCAGTAAAGCCACCAGTCGCAAGCATTGGTATGTTTGGAATACTAAAGCCCATACCACCGACGCCCGGTACCCAGTCCGGGATCTTTATGCCGTTAATGCCATTGATAAAAGTGTTAATTCCACTAATGATCGCATTGATCGGAGCCTTGAAAATATTTGCAATTCCTGAAACGATGCCCGAGAAAATGCTGACAATTCCCTGCCATGCTCCACTCCAGTTTCCGGCGAATACATTAGTAATAAAGTCGATAAGGCCCTGAAAAATCTGAGTTATAGACTGCACAATCGGGGCTATTCCCTGAATAGCGGTACCGAGTACGCTCGTAAAAATTCCGGCTATAAATTGAAGGGCCGGGGCCAGAAGTTCCAAAACCTGAGAAATAAGCGATCCCAGCACTGAGATCAGAGGGGTGATCGCTGTCGCAATCAGGCTCACAATTGGCCCGATTAAATTCATAACGGTGTCGAGTATCGGCATAAGTAAGTTAATCAGCGTCATGAGGATAGGGAGCACCGTGTTGAGTAGTTCGATCACAACCGGCAAAACTGCCGATATAATCTGCATGATCGGCGGCAAAATTGCGGTTATGAGCTGCACCAGTACCGGCAAAACTGCCGCAATGATCTGAGATAGGAGCGGCAGGACGCTGCTCACTAACTGAATAACCAATGGGAGCACTTGCTGGATCATTTGAAGCAGCGGCGGGATCAACTGCTGGCCGATCGTCTGGGCTGTCTCCAAAAGTACCGGTACAAAATCTTGAAAAAGAGGGATCAGCTGCGGCATTATGTCTTGAATTACCGGGATAATTGTCTCAGTCAAACCCTGAATAATTGGGATCAGTCCCTCCATAGCTTCACCGACTACCGGCATTAGCTGATTGAGGGTGTCAAACATGGTATTTGCAAGCGGCTCGAGAGCCACCTGAGCCTGCTGCTTGAACATTTGCAGACGCTCTGCAAAGTCGTAAGTATCTTCGGCAGCGCCTCCGATAGTCTCGGTGCTTTTTTCAAGCTCGGCAGTCAGATCGGAGACTGAGAGAGTCCCGTCTCTGATAGCAGCAGCCATGGTTGAGCCGGCTTTTGTTCCGAAAATTTCAGAAGCGATAGTTGTCGCCTCTGTCATGCTGCCTGCGTTCTTAATCTTTTCGGCATACTGTTCGAGGCCCTCGCTTGCAGATATTCCTTCCTTCGCAAGAGCTCCGACGCCCTTTTTCATAGCCGCGAGCACTTCGCTGGTATTTACACCGGCCTTGTCAAGCTGTCCGATCAGGGCGGTGGCTTCGTTGAATGAGTAGCCCATTTCTTGAAGCTGAGGGGCGAACTGCTGCACGCTGCTCATTAAGTCAGTGAAGCCGAGACCGGTTGACTGTGACGCCTTGAACACATAGTCCATAGCGTCGCCCATGTCGGCCGCGTCGATGTTCCACGCTTGGAAGGCTTGGCTTGACTCCTCAATAACGCCGCCGAGGTCGTCCCCTAGCATGTCCGATACTTGGATCGCCTGCTTTGAAATGTTTTGTAATTCCGGGCCAGTCAAACCGAGGCGCGTGTTGTAGTCAGCAATCGCTTGACTGGCGTCCTCCATCGTCGTTGGTACGCTTTTATAAACCTCGTTAAAATCATCGGTGAGGGCGTCGAGAGCGTCCCCGGTGGCTCCGGTTCCGATCCTGATCGTGTCGACTACATCATCGAACTGCCCGCCGAGATCTACGAGATACTTGCCAGCCTCAATAGTAGCCTTTCCGATAGCGGCACCCGCAGCAGCAACGCCAGCACCTACGGCGACGGCTTTCAGGTTTATGCCCTCGAGTGATTTGCTGGCCTCCTCTGCGGCTTTCCCGAGTGTTGGGCTTAATGAGCCTGCAATCTCCACGATCGCTTGTAGTGTTTTGCTACTCGCCACGGTATCACCTCCTTCGGCCTTTCTTGTGCTTTAACACTTGCGGTGGTCTGTTTTTCTGCCGACGTTTTTGCTCGGCGGCGAGATCCTCGGCCGCCTCTGCGTACTCGACTATAAAATCAATTACTCTTTTCCTTTCGAGCTCTGACGTGCTGGTGTGGAAGGTTCTGGAGTAGTCTCTGATTGCTCGTCTGAGCTGTCTGCCCCTGAGTCTCCCGATCCGATAAAAAAACCTCGGCCGATTTTAGAGAATTTAGTGAGGGACTTGCCCTTGATCCTCTCCATGTCCTCGAATGTGTAAGAAGGGTTTACTGCAATGACAGCAGCGAAGCCGATGTATAAATGCAGGGAGTAGTCAAGCTCGACAGCTCCCGCAAGGTTTCCACCCTTTGAGCCGCTGGCTTTCATTTTGTGAGCCTCAGCCTGTGCATAGAGTTCGCCGCTGATCTCGTCGGTGTCGTAACTCATTTCAGTAACCTGCACGCCGTTGATAAGCACCGGCTTGTTGAGTGTGATTGTTCCTCTTTCTTCTGTCTGGGTTCTCATGGTTTTGGTTCCTCCTTTTATAGAAAAAGCCGCCGGCGTTCTGCCAGCGGCCATGTTTTACAGTAATTTGTTGATGTCGCTCATGTAGTCCTTGCCGTCAATTCTGAGGATCTGGCTCAATCTGTCGACGAGCAGGTACTCATAACCTCCGACAAAGATCTGCACGCGGTTCGCGGTGTAGGTGAGCTCGTTTTCCGAAGCGGATCCGATTTCTGCACCGATACCCGGGAGCGCAGTCGGTGGGAATGTTCTGACAAAAGCCTTGCAGCCCTCCGGTGAGGTGGAGCCGTCTGCTTTGACTACGTTCTGCACCCATCTAAATTCAAAGCTGTGCTTGTCGAGCTTTGACATTTTCCCGAGCCCTTTATCCTCGCCGATCTTCGTGATCGAGAGCTCCATATTTTCGAGCAGTCCGACAATAGGTACCGTCATTGTTCCCATTGCGTTGAGGTCTGCCGTCATTTGTGAAATTGCCGGGAGCGTGAAGCTGGTGTCCTTAGCTGTAAGCACACCGCTGTCGTATACGGTGTCAGCAACCACCGCGCCTTTTAAGTCTAACCACATACTTACTCACCTCCTCCAAAATAAGCAGTAAAGCCTTCGTCTGTGTACGATACGCGCGCCGTTCCGCTCTTAAATGGCGGGGTAGGGGTTGCGCTAATATCCCAGACAAAGTCGCCGTTCATCAGGTTGCTGGTAGGGTTGGCCGTCTCCAAAAATTCAACGGTAGGATCTCCGATAAGAGCGCCGCGGCCCTTTAATGAGTCGAGCTCCTCCTGCTCGTCAATGAGTATGCTCTGCTGGAGGCTCAGATCCATAGTGCCGTCGATCTGGGTGCCGTGGCGGCGCTGGAAGCCGTTTGTAATATACATAAGCATACGGATATTAACGTCGAAAATGTAGCGGGAAACGCCGTCGGAACCGTACTCGTAGTAGGCTGTGTGAGGTCCCCAGAGCACCCAGAGGCCGCCCCAAAATACTGCGGTAGTAATTCCCTTCGAATTGAGTTCGTTGCCGTCCTGCTGGTCGAAGCCCTCATTTTCAGAACTGGCTCCAAAATACTGAGCGGTACACATGATCTCTTTGTTCGACGGGCTCTCCATTGGAATACTGTCATGACTGTTGTCAACTCTCTGCATTGTGACGGTTGCCTGAGTGCTCAGGTGGTACACTTTGCCAGCATACTGAACCTGCGGCCAGTAAACCTTCGAAAAACCGTTGTTGTAGCCGTTGCTGTCGGCCCATTCCTCGGCCTTTTTGAGCGTGTCAATGGCAGCCTTCGCCTTGTTGTCGTAAATTGGTAAGTCAGCATTTACAAAAGCGTCCCAGTGGCCGTTTAATTTCTGGACGACCGAGATCATGGCCTTGTAAACGTCTGGATCTTCACTCCAGAACGGTGCGGCCAGAATGTTGAGCACGGCGTTGAACATGGTGTAGAGTTTAGAGAGAGCCTGCAGTCCAGTCCTCTTGCCGGAGGCTGTAACGCTTCCGATAATGTCGCTCTTGGTCACGAGAGACGGATCCACCTCTGTGAATGAAGCCTCCACTGTGCCGGTGATAGGATCGGCGTCATTCAATGACTCAATGACTACGGCACCTTTGGTATAGTTGTAGTCGAGAGAGTAGTCTGCACCCAGTACCTTGTCGGAGAGTGCAAATGTATCAAGGATAATTGTGTCAGTCACATACTCGGCGCGGCCGTTCTTGAATGTGAGCTCGACGGTTGTCTTGACGTCTTTCTGGTGGACGGCCGGATCTAATACGTTGATGATATAGATCGGCCCCACGTTTCCGATTGTGTTCGCAAAATGGCAGTCGAACGGCTCGCACAATGTGAACTTGTCCCAGTTGCTCGAGTAGCCGACTGTTGTCTGCGTTTTTGGCATGTTTTCCAGCTTGATCGGTGTGTTAATCAGGCCCTTCTCCTTATAACCTAAAACAAGGTTAATAGGTGCGGTTCCGATGTATGCCACAACGGTGTCAACCTGAACGGCGCTTTTTACTTTATCGTTTCCGATCTCGCCGTAAGCTCCGTGTTGATAGCTCATCTGTAAATCACTCCTTTACAATAAATTTTCATAGTCTGCGGGTATCTTGCGGGCCAGCCCGTGCTCGAGAGTGAACTGCACCCAGCAAAACCAGTACGGGTAATAGCTCACGAGAGCCCCGTCCTCAGTAAATGGGCCGTACTCTATGTTGTTTTCCTTGACGAGCCGCAGTCCCGCAATATACTCAGTGTTTTCGATTGCTTGCAGCACCTTGTCGGTAAAGCTCCAGACGTCCCGCCAGCCCTCGAGGTTTCTTTTGAAACTTTCGCTCGGCTCTCTGCGGTACTTCACGCCGCCGAGTGCCTGCGGATCCTGCTCAGGTACCGCCATTTCGCTGCCGTGCTGCCCCGGGTTCCATGCCGCAAGCGCGAGCTGTATCGTCATTTGACCGATGTGCTGCGCCGGTGCGTGCTTGCCCTTTAAGAGTTGCACGCATAGCGAAGGAATGGGGGCCGCAACGTCTGGCGGCTTTCTGTCCTGAGTAGGAATGTACATAGCAAAGGCGGCCGGGTGTGCTGTCTGCACATTGTAGCCGCCGTCGTTTACTTTGTCGTCTGGAACTTTCAGAAGTATGCCGGGGCAGACTTCCTCCTCGAACCATTTGACAATATTGTCAAGATCGCTTGTTATAGCCATAGCGCACCTCCTAGACCATGCGGGTGTGGTGCAGGGCTATCTGGGTGATCCCCAGATTTTCAGCCCATGAGTCAACAGTACACTCCCGGCCGTCCACATTCAGCGCGGAGCCCGGAGCTTTTTCACCCTCCAGATCTTCGGTTCTGGCAAAAATAAGAGTGTCGGACTCAGCAACGCCCAAAATGTTGCCGTTTTTCATCGTGACAAGCGTGTCGTTGTCGATGATGATCGTTATACTTTTACCCTCGATTTTATGAACTTCTCCGAAGTCCTCGAGCTGTATGAATACGAGATCAATGTCCGACGCTATGAGGTCTTTGAGACTCTTACTCAACCGGATCCATAGCACCAAAAGCCGGAGGGGCTTCGGCGTCGTCCTCCTCTGCAAAGTAATCGTCGAGCAGCTTAATGACTTCGGCCTTTGTGCGCATATTCTGGGCGTCGAGTCCGTAAGCTCCAGCGAGTGCCTGCAACTCTGTGAGTCTCATTTTGTCGCTGTACTCTGGCTTTTCTGCTTTTTCACTCTGAGGATCTTCGTCTCCGTCAGCTTCCGGCTCCAGATCCTGCTCTGGTTCCTCTGCTTCCGGTTCTGCCGGATCCTCTGCCGGCTGCTGCTCGGCGCCGGCGGTTTCTGGTTCTGGCTCCAGCTCGGCCTCTGGGATAATTACGTTTGCATATTCAGCAACGCCCTGAGCCACGAGCTCGGCCTCTCTCTCAGGATCGAGAGAGAAGGGCTCGGAGTCTTTGTCTTTGGGTAATATGATCCCGTTCTCTTTATAGCCGTATACTCCGGCGATAATTTTAATCATTTGACGGCTCCTTTCTTCGCATTTCTTACAGTACGCTCGCAGATACCCACGGATTTTTGCTTCTAGGAATTAAGAGCGGGCGGCTTGTGACTTTGATCTCTCTGGACTCGGCCTTTACGTCTGCCGTGTACTTAGGAATACGGCGGCCGGTGTAGGTGTGGAACTCGCCGTCGTCCTGCTCAATCTGGGTAACTGCTCCATAGAGGCCGCGGCCTGCTGCCGGGGCTGTCATAATTACGGTACCAGCCGGGAGATATGGAACGATCTGACCGCTTTCGTCCTCGTAGGTCTCGTCGTAAGTGATAAGTTTTACCATGTGGCCGTCTACGTTCAGGATAGCGAAGCAGCAAGCTCCCTCCGGCAAATTCATAGGCTCGATAGTTCCGAGCATAATGCTGCGGTTGTCGAGGTATTTCTGGATTGTAGGATCCTGCAGCACGATCTTTGAAACTCCTCGGGCCATTACGCACTCAGTAGCAGGGAGTCCGTTCTTTGTGAGCATGTAGATCATTTCAGAAAGATCTCCGTAAATGTCGGCGCCGGTTGCGTTCCATTTTACCGCCGGTGTGTACTTCGCCGGGTTGGCTGCTTCGTCGTAGAAACGGATCTCGTACTCCTCATAGTCTCCGCTGCCGTACTTATCAGCGTAGTGTCTCAGCACATAGCCGTTGTTGAGCATACACTGGGCCGCCATGTACTCCTCGCGACCTGAGATCATTGTGTCGAACTCTGTCAGGTCTCTGTTGAGGAACTGGGCCTGTCTCTGCTGAGGTGTTACGTTCTGGAAGAGCTGCTCGCCGAACCCTTTCTTGTTGAGGTCGTCAATGGTGAGCGGTCTCTGCGGAGCGATAAATGGCGGCACATAACTGAAGGTCTTGTAACCCTCGCGCTCGATAGTGATACCGCCCTTTCGAGGCATTACGCAGGGTGCGATCTTCTTGCTGCCGTTTCTGTACTCGACGAGGACCTCCTCACCCGGGAAAATGTCCTCAGATACTCCGTTGACCGGTGCGGTAGTAGGGAAGTAGCGATCTCTTAAAAATGTTCTGTGTGTAGGCATTGCCTGAATTGCCGCCAGCATAGTGACGGTTCTGTAAATTAACGGTGTAGGCATTTCGATTGTCCTCCTTTTCTTACATAGCAGAGTCGAGGAAAATGCCACCGTTGCGGAGCGCTGCCTCGTCTGCTTCTGTGATAGTGTAGTCGTCGTCAACGATAAGGGCCTCTCTATTGAAATGGCCGGATCTGTACGCTGTTGTAAATGCGTCGGCGCTTGTTGCGTCTACCTCGTCGCAGAGAACGCCGAACGGTGTGAGCGTCTCACTGTCTCCGGCCGCTGTGCCGAGAATAACGCATTTTTTTGTTTTGCTGCTCATTGCAACGACTGTGCCGCGCGCGAGAACTCCTTCTCCGCTCGCGATTGTGACGCCCACGGCGTCAACCGGGAACTTGCCGTCAATAAAAAGATTGTCAGCGTCGCAAGCTCCAATTTTCTGATCTGCTCTCATTGTGATACCCTCCTTATTTTGTTGGTGTTGTAGGTGCCGGAACTGCGCCACCGTTAGCGATCATAGCAGCGAGCTGGGCTACCTGAGCGTTTTCGTCGGCCGCCTGATCCTTTGGTGCAGGTGCTCCTGAGTTCGGTGTCGTGCCGATTCCGGCTGCTCCAGAGGCGGTAAAGTCGTCGGCGCTGTTCTGAATGTGCTGAGCTCCGAGCTGGGCCTGCTTTTTCATAGCCTTAAAAGCAAGCTCCTGAGCTGAGCAGGCTGTCGGTCCGTACTTGGCTTCTTTGATAAGCTCAGGATCTCCGACTGTTGCCTCGATTGTCTCGATTTCCTGCAGTCTGGAACGCTCGGCGGTTACGGCTTCGCTTGCTGCTGCCTCGCGGGCTGCGTTCTCAATCTGTGCTACGACGTCAGGGTACTGCTGTCTTAATTCTTCTGGTGTCATTTTGGTGTTACCTCCTTTTGGTTTATTTGTTGAAACGCTCTGAGTCGGAGCTGTTGGCCTCGGTGCAGGCGTTTTAACGCTGTTGATAATTGGCACATTGCCCGGGAAATTGCGAAAACCTTTGAGAGAGTGCAGCACTCCGTTGACGATGATCTCGTCTTTTTCGGCGCTCATGCACATGCTTGTCTCGCAGCCCTCGCGGATCGAAGTACAAAAACCATTTTCGACAGCCTCGCGACCGGTGTACCATGTTTCCTTCGCCATGATCTGTCGGATCTTTTCAGTTCCGAGGCCGGTTGCGGCGTCGTATGTTTCGGCTGCTGCCTTGTTGGCCGCTTCGAGTCTCTTATTTACCTCGAGCAGGGCCTTGTGGTTGTAATTTCCCACGAGTGTGAGCAGGGCCTCGTGTACCATGAAAAGGGCGCCCTCAGCGATTTCGCGAGTTTTGCAGCCCATAGCAATGATAGTGGCGGCGCTGGCCGCAATTCCGTCGATAACTGCAACGGTGTCACCGTTTAACTCTTTGAGTCTGTTGCAAATTCCGAGTGCGGTGTATAAGTCGCCGCCTACGGAGTTAATTCGCACGGTGATTTTTGCCTTGTCCTTGACCTGAGCCAGATCCTCGAGAAAGCCTTCCGGTGTGATGTATAAGCCCTCGACCGGTTCACCAGTCCACCAGTCTGTCGGCCTCTGGCTCACAACTTCACCGTACATGGTGATCTCGGCTTCCTCGTCGCTTACGTCGACAATGTTCCAGAACTTCTGGGCTGCGCCGGCGGGTGGAGCTGCGGGGCCATTAAGAACTCGCAGCGGGATTGTCTGCTTTTGCATGTTGTTGATCCTCCTTTAATGAATTTTGAAGTATAAGAGAGGCGATAGCCTGAGTAGCCTCAGCCTGAGCCTCCGGGGTGGTGCCGTTAGCTTCCGCGATCATTTCGTTTTCGCGTTTTAGCTGGTTCATGTTAGCTTCCCACTGACCGCCATTCAAGCGGATCGTACTCTGTTCGTGGGTGCTGTACCCGTGCTGGTTTGCAAGGATCTCGGCGCTGATTTCTTTCGTAGGATCGAGCTGTCCCTGAGACGGTCCGATCCAGTCACTCCCGAGCCATGCTGCACGAATGAGCGGATCACTGAAAAAGCCGGGCGCCTGAATACGTCCGAGAGCTACGGCCTCAGAGAGCCAGATCTCGTAAATGGGTTTGCAGAAGTCATTAGCAAACCACTCCCGGCGCATTTTGAACGCTTTCCACGCTTCCAGCAGCGCGGCTCTACTTGCTGAGTACGAGGCGTTGAATGATTTCAGGAGCAGATCGGCGGGGATCTCCAGCGCGGCGCCGCATTGTTCGCAGAGTGCTCTAATAAAAGCAGAAAAACCGCTTGCCGGTCTTGTCGGTGCTGCGAACTTGATATCTTCTCCCGGCTTCATTACGTTAATCGTTCCGGGGCCCATTTCGTAATCGTCAGGATCCGAAGGCTCTATCTCCGAGCCGTTTACTTCATTGAACGGCATTTCATCGGCGCCAGTGTCGGTTGTAACAAAGGCCGTGAAAAAGCTCTCGACAAGGGCGGCCATGAGCTCGCCCTCTGTGTAGCGTCTCATTTGCAGGAGTGGTTCAATAATCTGCGCCAGATATGTGACGCCTCTGTATTGTTCAGGTCTTTCGGACTCCATGACATGTAGGACATTAGGGAGCCCGGTCTTTTCACCGTATGCCTCGACTCTGGTCCATTCGGTTTCGGCTGCTGCGATAATGTGCGGATAGGTGTTGCGGAAATAATACGCTTGTATCATTCCGCTGTCGTTAATCTCCACACCGTCAAAGATCCGGTTCCCGTTTTTTGCTTTGCCTTCGGTAGAAAAGCAGTAGTACCCCGAGTTAATCAGCGGGGTGCTGCAACGGTCAGCCTCTACGAGCTGGATCCTGAGAGAATACGGGCACATAGGAGTCGGATCAACTCGCTTAATGAGTCCGAACACATCGCCACTCATTAGCCAGCTCATGAGCGCGAGCTGCTGCATGGCGTAATAGTCATTTACTCCGGTAGCGTCGCAGGCGTTTTTCTTTTCGGCCCAGATCTTGAACTCGGCCTCTGTTTTTTTCTGCCATTCCTTTGCAGCTTCCTGAGACATTCCCAGACGCTCGGCGTCTATACGGCTATTTAATTTCAAACCGCAGCCTATGACGTTTGTGCGGTTGGTCTTAATGGCAGAAGTAGCAACCGGCGCGGCCATATACAGCATACGAGCGCGCTGCCTTAGAGTGTCATTGTTGTGGTCTATATCCCATTGAGGGGAGGAGCTGCTGGCCTTGAAACTTTTCAGCGCCTTTTTCTTCCAGCTTGCGCCGGCCTCTGAATATCCATAATTTGAAGCTCGCGGGGCTGCTGATCCCGGACGGGCTTCGGGTGTTGCCGCCTGAGCAGGTGGCCCTTGTGTTTTGCTTGGAGTTATTTGCTGCATGGTTTTCGCCTCCTTACCAGTCGCGAGGGACGACTCCGACGGCCCTGCGCTGTGATTTGTTTTCGAGCGACGCGATCTCGTCCTCCATTTCCTTGATTGCATTGCGGATAGCTGAGAGATCTGTCTGGTATCTGGTGGCGTTTCGTGTTCCTATACCATAGGACTGAACGCCGCCGCTGAGCATTTCCTCCTCGCGCTTATAGTAAAGCTCGAGGCGAGTCTTTAATTTGCTGATTTTTTCAGCCTTTTGTTGCTGTCTCATGGTTCACCTCCTTACCAGTCGTCGTACAGCTTCGAGCCGCTGGAGCGTTTTTTCTTTTCTTTTTTCTCGACAGTTTTCAGCGGTTGGCCTTTGAGACGCCTTTCTACTGCCGTGAGATCTGGATCCAGTATTCTGAAGGCTGCCATTGCATAGTTGCGGCAGTCGAGAGCCTCGTTGCGGTTATGTCCCGGCAGCTTCTCCCATTGCCATTTGTCGCCGCGTCTGGTTCGGACGAGCGACAGCTTTTCAGATAGCAAGCCAGAAAAGAAAAGAGAGTCATAACCGCGTTCCTCTCCGAGTGGAAAGTGGCAGTATTTGGCTCCCTTTTCTTGCACCTTAATGGCGTTCATTATTTTACTTTTTCCGGCGTCTACTCCCAGAGTGTAGAGCCAGCACTTGCCGATCAGCTTACCGTCTATGACGATCTTCACCTTTGAAGGTGGGGCGGTGTATGGTATGCCGTCGCCGCCTTTTCCTTTTATAGCAAAAACGCGCTTGTTTTGTCGGGCCTTGCACTCGGCGTATACCTCCTGCGTAAAGTGGCCGGCGGAGTCCACGCATGTGAATGATACCTTCAAGCCCTTGCCATTCTTGAAGCGGTAAACATGGTCGATCACATCGTCGAGCCGAGTCCATACCTCTGAGGTATCAGGCCGGCCGTTGATAATTCCCTTTTTTATGCCCCACGTTTCGCCGTAGAGTCCATGCCCGACCACTTCATACTCGAGGCGGTTGTCCTGAGTATCAACTCCGACGGTCAGCACCAGAACGTCGTCAGGGAGCTCGGCGTCGTATTGTTCGCGCCGGCTGAGCATTGCGTCCTCGTCCTCTAAATCTCCGCGATCCTCCCACAACTCACCGAGTAGGGTGTTGAATACAACCTTCAATTTTTCGGGATCGCCCTGAGCTTCGAGGAACTTCGTGACGATTTTCTCCCACGGAGTCCACGGAGACGAAAAAGCATTAAGCCAGAAAGAGCGGTGCCCTTTTAGGTATGCGTCCGGGTTCTCGGCGATCCATTTCGCCGGCTGCTTTTTCATGGTTGCTTCTGTCTGAATACAGCCGCAGCTCGGGCACACCCATGTTATCGACTTGACCTTGTAGGTCTTTTTATTTCGTACCTTTTTGACTTCATGCTCAAAATGGATATTGTCGAAAACAATATTGTGATACTCCCCGCAATCCGGGCACTTATGACACCAGCGCTCCTGAGTACCGGCGAAAAATCCGTTTTCAATGTTGCTGGCTCCCTTAATTGTCGGGGTTGATACTTCGATCGACTTCGCGTTGTAGAAGGTTGTCTGTCTTGCCTCTGCCAGAGCCCACGGATCGCCCTCAGTTCCTGCGCTGGACGCCCAGCGGTCGCGCTCGTCTCCGATGATGTAGCGGGCCGGAGTAGAAGCGAGGGCGCTCGGACTATTGGAACCGGTGATCGTCAACATGCCGCCCGGGAAAGATTTCTGCAATATTGTATTGCCGGAGTCTCTCGTTTTAACGTCCGAGACTTTTTTCCTCAGCGGCTTCGAGTCTCTTATCATTGGAGCGATACGCAAGCGCGAGAACTTCCGGGCGTCGTCGAGAGTAGGCTGCACATAAATCGTAGATCCCGGATCCTGATCTATTATGTAGCCGATTATATTGAGCTCTACCTCGGATTTTCCAACCTGAGAAGCAGCTACAACGGTTAGTTTGTTGACTTTGGGATCCGTGAAGGCGTCCATTATGTCGACAAGGTACGGTGTTCGCTCATTCCTCCACGGGCCTGCCTCTGCTGAGCTTTCAGGAGATAAGCGGCGGTTTTTCTCAGCCCACTGGGACACTGTGAGGCGCTCGGGTGGTTTGAAATTCTTAACAGCTCGAACGAACGTATTGTTTAAGCTGTCAATTTCATTCTGCCTGCTCATCTTCCTCGATCATAGCCCAGCCCTGCCGATCCTTTACCCGCTTTTTATACTCCTCTGGATCGTAGTGGTACTGAGAGAGTGACAGAAGGATCTCGTTTACCTCCTCTTGTATTCTGGCAGAAGTTTCGGCCGGACTTGCAAGCTCCGCGGTATCAACCGCAAGCCGTCCCGGCATAGCCATTAACATGCTGCGGATATTAAAAACGAGGTCCGTCGTGATAGCTTCGACGTCCTCAGCTCTGTGCATTGTGCCTTCGAGTTCTGCGAGCTGGAGCTCTGCGACTCTGGCCTTTGCGCTTTTTATATCTACCTCGGCCTGCAGCTTGTCGGTCTCTAGTTTATCGTTTTGAGCCGACGCTTTACGATCGAGCTGCGTGCGCAGGTATCTGATGTAGTCCTTTGTTGCTTCGCCGACATTGTACCGGCGGCCCGCTGGCGTGTCGTGAGTTTTCAGAACTCCGTCTTGCGTGAGCTGCTGGATCCTCCGGGCGGTCAGCTCAAACAGTTCGGCCATTTTTGTTGTCGGCCAGTAGCCCGGAGTCTCGGCCGGTTTTTCTTTTCGTGGTGTTGCCATGCCTTGCCTCCTTCCCGGCGTAACGAAACGGCCTAAAATTTTTCTATGAGTCTAGCAAGTTTTTGGGCTCGCAAGCACCGCAGGGAAAAATTAAGCTCGAAAGGACCCGTGAAAATTTTTTTATTTTCTTTTGCCGGGTGCCCGGCGTTCGTGTTCTTTTTTCGCTTGCGTTTCTCTGCGGTGTTTGTGCGCCGACTCGGCGCGCGAGTGGTGACTTGCCTCGGCTTGCCCGGGCCTGCTGCCGGGGCTGCGCCTCTGGTGTGGCGTGGCCTTTGGGTGTGGCCCATGTCCGGGCCAGCTTGCCGCGCCTGATGTGGTGGCTCAGTCTTAGAGTGCTGAGCATATAGAAAGAGGCCAGCCGCTCGCATGGTGTGGAGTGGTGGCCTCTGGTTCTCTGGTGGTGTATGGTGCCGTGTGGCTGCGTGTGTGCCCCGTAGGGCTCACCCCTGAGCTTTGGCGAGCATTTGCTTGACGTGGTTCTCCAGTCGCTTACTGAGGCCCTCGTCAATGTTCTGCTGTATGAGTGGCTGCACCTTTTCGTTTTCAATCATCTGCGGCACGCTCAATGTCTTTATGCTCTTGATAGGGTAGCGGCTTTCGCTTTCCCTCTGGAATGGTATCTGTGTCGAGCCTTCGCCTCCTGAGCTGGCAAGGAATACGCCGGCCGGCAGGTTCTTTCGCTGGCCCTTGAATACTTCCTGACTTACCCGGTATGGCTTCGGCTTCCGCTGGGTGGGCTTCATTTTGAAATGCGTCGGAGTCAGGACTCGGCCCTTGTATGTTAATACAACGGACTCGACAAGGTTGCCCTCGACTTTGAGCTGGCCGCCGCCTTTCCCTTTGCCGTCAAGCGCTGCCTTTACGTCGGCCTTCTTGATAGCGTAAACCTCGCACACGGCAGCAGATACCCACGCCTGCGCTCGGCTCTTTGCGTCTGAGGTGCATTTCTTTATTACCTTTTCAGCGTCTACCCCTGCAATATTGTCCAGCGTTTTGACGAGCTCCTCATAATTTGACAGCATACAAGTGGTTGTTCCTCTGGTGGCTGCCATGTGTGATCGCCTCCTCTCAGCCTGAAAACGGCAGCAAAAAACCGCCCGATTTTCTCGCGCGGTTTCTTTACCCATTTATTGCATTGTAAAAATTATAACACGGCTCAATTTCAAAGTAAATTGCATCTTTTTTGCACCGGTAAATTGCACGCTCAGCCTGCTGCCGGCGGCGGCTAATCAATAGCGGCCGTGCCATATAAACGGACGGAGAGGCTCTTAATAAGGCGCTGGCGGTTCCTCCAGACGGTTGTCGCGTCGCAGCCCAGCGACTCAGCAATGGCCTCATTGTCAAGCCCCTCGAAGTATCGGCCGCTTACTGACTCGTAATACGGATCTGGTTTGATGATTTCGAGAGCCTCCTCGAGAACATCGACTTCGTGCTGGTCCGACTCAATGCAGGCCTGCTTGTCTTTGATAATGGCCTCGAGAGCCTCCTCTGGATCCATGCGGGTGCTACTCTTTGAAAATCTGGTGATCGACTTGCTTCTCGCCGGGGTTCCGTAGGTTCTCAGCTCCTCGATCTTTTCCTCGTCGTCCTTAATCTTGACCTTCAGCACCGGGAGGGCATAGAGACGAGCCTCGGTGTTTTTGAACGCTGCCTTTGCGTTCTGCGGCTGCTGCAACGGCTTGTATGCGTCCGAGACTGCTGCCGCGGTTTTCTTTGCTACCTCGTCTATGTAGCTTTTGATCTCTGGCGGTATGCTTGGTTTTTTCTGTTTTGCCATTTATTCATATTCTCCTTCCTTGTATTCTGAGCTTATGCCTACATCGTCGAAAATCTCGGCGTATACTGCCGGATCTGCCGGGACTCCGTCTCTTATGAGCTGGATCTGGCCTTTGTTGCCGGTGATCCTGAAATACCGCTTTACAATTACATCGGTATAGCCGGGCGTTAATTCCATGAGGTAGGCGGTGTGGCCGGTCTTTTCTGCTGCCGCGAGAGTGGTCCCGCTGCCTCCGAACGGATCGTAAACCGTTTTTACAAAATCCATGTTGTCGAGTATCATTTCCATAAGCTCGACGGGCTTCTGTGTCGGGTGTAACTCATTCCCGGACCTGCTGCACCTCAAAACATTGCCGTAACCTTTGTGGCCGTCGAATTTCGCCTTGCCTCTGCTGCCGAACAGACAGAGCTCGTGCTGGCTTCTCCAGCCGACGCCCATGCCGGGTGTCTCTTTGTCCCATACGATCATCGAACGGACTCCGAAGCCTGATTTTTCGATTATGTCATACAAATAGATCCACATGCGCCAGTCGGTGAACACATAAGCAAATAGAGGAGTGATACCCTCGAAGGCTGCGGTCAATAATTTAATATAACCGCGGGTGCTGAGTATGTCGTTTGCAATCTTCGGCGCGTCTGTCTGGCCTTTTCTCACGGTTCCGATACTTCCGGTAGACTTTCCGCTCTCTTGGTGGCCGCCGCTGCAATACGGTGGATCTGTGAGCATGAGCTCCGGTTCTGCTCCCGCCAGCAGCTCCTCGCGGTCCTTTGCGTTGGTGGAGTTCCCGCACATGAGTCTATGACGGCCGAGGATCCACACGTCCCCCAGCTTGCTGACTGGTTCCTCCGGTGGCGGGAACACGGTGTCGTCGTCTGCCTCCTCCTTGTCGTGATCCGCTTCGCATAGAGCTGTCGCAAGTTCCTGATAGAATGACTCCTCGTAGCCGGTCATTTCAAACGGGATCGCTCCGGTGTCTACCGCCTCAAAAGCCTCGGCCAGTTTCACGCTGTCTATTTCCGCAAGCTCCGCGATCCGGTTGTCTGCCATGAGGTCGGCCAGTTCCTCCTCCTCGCTGGCATAGTTCTGATAGTCGACTGGAGCCTCTTTGAATTTTCCGTACTTTGCCGCCGCGAGTCTGCCGTGGCCCTTTACGATCAGGCCCGATCGGGTGCTCACGGTGATCGGCTGCCTCCAGCCGGTTGCCTTGATGATAGCAGCGAGTGCTCTGATCTGATCGTCCGGGTGCTTATTCGGGTTTAGAGGGTTTTCTCTGAGTTCCTTTATCGGCACAATTTTGTCATGTGCGCAAAAAACCGGCCGACCGTCTGCGAACGCTTTCGGCTCAGCGCTGGTGGTGTAGTCCATGTCATTGATCTGTATCTCCTGACGGTTGGCCTTCGTCTTTGTCTGGGTGATTTCGAGCGTTTTCTTTGATTTCGCCACTTAATCGCCTCCCTTCTGATTTTCTTCCGGTTCCTGAGTTCCAAAACGAGCGATCGCGAGCTCGTTGTATTTGCTGTAAATAGCCTCGAAGGCTTTTTTCCATTCTGGCCCGTGTTCGTCGCCTACGGTTACGATGTGAGCCAGCTCATGCGCCAGTATCTCCGGGACTGCCTCTGCTGGGATATGTCCGGCCACCTCTATGAGCGGGAGAGTGCCGTCGTCCGGGAATGTGGTACAACCGACCATTTCTGTGCCGTCCTCTGTGGTGATTTTATCAACCAGTATGGCCTCGTATTCCGTACCCGGGTAAATTTCAGCAAAAGCCTGAGCCACGAGGCTGCTCGGATCGTTTAAGAATGGGCTTTTTAATAATTCCATGAATAACCTCCTGCAATATGTGGGAGGGCAGCAGGGCCCTCCCTTGATGATCCCGACATTTGTGTCGGTGACATTATGCAATGATTGTGATCTTGTCTCTGTCCGGTATGTCTTTGAGCGCTTCCACGAGGTACGCCTTGACATTTGCTACCGCCTGAGACTTCCAGACGCCACCGTCAGCAGCCACGAGCTTGAATACTGGAGCGCCGCCTCTGCCTTCGCTTACTCTGAAAACAAAGTCGCTAGCTGGCTGCTCGACCTCCAGAAATGTGCGGTACGGTATCAGGTTTACCGGGTTCGGTACGAGCACGTTGTCCTTTGTGGTTATTCCGGTTTTCATAACTGCCTGCTGGGTGGTTCCGTTGTCTGAGAAGGTAGCCTCCTGAGTGTTCACGATGTTACTCGCCAGCATGGTGACAGCTTCGCGGTCGTCGCTTTCCTTGAAGCATGACTGCATAGAAATGAGAAAGCTCTCCTGATCGTATTCTCTGCCATATTCAAAACGAGGCAGCAGGGCGTTGACCTCGAAAAGCGTCTCACGGTCGCGCTCAGCAAGCAGGCCAGAGTATAAAAGCACCTTTGTTTCGTTTACTACCTGAATAATCATACGATCGCGTAATTCTTCGCGGTTTTCTTTGATGTAGTCCACCAGCGAGGTGAGAGTGGTCGCGGAGATAGGCGCCGCCTTTTCCGGTGCGTCATATCTTACGAGATCCTTTGTGCAGTATGTCTTGCCGTTAATGTTGACGGTTTTCGGATCCTCAGCTTTTACTGCCAGTCCTGTGATAAATGCGATAGCTTCCTTTATTCCTTCCATTGTTTCGTCCTCCTTATGCGTTTACGGCCTTTTGGCCCATTGTAATGACTTTGTGCTGGTTGCTTTTCGGCTGTTCTGCGGTTGTTGGCTGGTCGACCGGTGGGCGACCGTTCTCAAATACCTCGCCCGTCTCGGGATCGAAGTCTCTGCCCGGTACGAGTTCGCCTGCTGCCGCCTCTGCCTTTTCTGGCTCCTGAATGGCTGGAGCCTCTGCCGGCTTTTTATTTCTGTTTTTCAGGTCCAGAGGCTTGCCGGTAGGTGTTGGCTGCTGTTCTGCGGTGCCTGCTGCCGGCTGTGTCTCATTGGCAGCGGGAGCAGCAGCCTGAGCCGGTTCTGCTTCCGGTTCCTGAGTCTGCAAATCATTAAAAGACATTTGCCCGCGGATCTGGCCGTCATATTCTGCGATCTCGATCTGGCCGGTTCTCATATTTACGCCCATAATCATTTGAGTGTCGATCGCTTCGGTTGCTGCGAGCTTGGTCGTGACAGCGATCTGGGTGCTTACGAGCTGTCTCGTTTTGTTCGGTGCAAATTTGAGCGTGATCTGGATCTGTCTCTTGGTGGTTGCCTCTGTGTTCGGGTTCTGAATGTTCTCGGCCACCTGCATGAGTGCCTCGTTGAGCTTTTCGGCAAAAGCACCGCCGGCGAGAGTCTCGAGGTTGATGTTACTCTGTACGCTTGTTTTCTTCATTTTCTGGATCCTCCTTCTTGGTCTTTGAATTGTTCAGCTCGTCAATGCGAAGGCTGAGCTGATAGGTCGCATAAGCTACCATGTGGAGCTCTGCGGCTTTCTTTTTGGCGTCTTTGTGGGTTACTACGGTTCCGATTGCTGACAAAATCAGGAAAACGGCCCATAACGCACACACGACGGCGCCGAGCGTGATTTCTGCTGCGGTCATTTCTTCTTTTCACCTCCTCCCGGTGTGTTTGCGGCTCTGAGAGCGCACTCGGTACAAACTCCAGCGGCTCCCGCTGCCTTTACTTGACGCGCAAGCTCTGACTCCCAGCACTCCCGGCCGCAGCTCGGGCATGTGACGAGGCGCCAGTCTGGGTGCTTGCTTGCGTCTGGTATATTGGAGCGGAGCGGAAGGCATATAAGCCCGCCGTCTCCGGGTTTCCACGGTTTTATTGTTATGTTCATGCTATGCCTCCCAGCTCCAGAGCCCCTGCTGGCCTTTTGCTTTTATGGGCTCCGGCAGTTCTTTGACGTTTCTCAGCTCCCATGCGTAACGGCCGAGAGAATAATCTCCGAGAGCCTTTTCGGTGTCCGGTAGAGTAGAGAGGTATTCTTCTGTTATGAGGTGGCACGCCACAAGCTCAGCCGTTGCAATTACTTCTCCGTAATTGAAATATGTCAGGAGCTCACCGTTTGCCATGCTTGCTTTTTCCAGCTTCTCAACCATGAGTCCGAAGGCTTTCTCTGACAGAAGCGGTACGACTTGGCGTATTGGTTTGACTGCTGCATGGATCGCAATCGGCCCTCTGTATTTTGTGGCCCAGCTTCTTGTCTCGTTATGTTTTACGCCGGCGGCTATAAATTCGGCCCACGGCTGCCATATTGTTATTGCTTTCATTTAGGCTCCTTTCTAAAAGCAAAATGTTAGTTGTCCCGTTTCGTCTGCTTGCGTATTCATTGGAATAACAAAGCCTTCCCAGTGCTCATAGGCGCGCCCGGTCAGACACTCAGCCGCTAAAATCAGCACATTTATGTCGCTGGCGTTTTTCATCCATGCGTATTCTTTCACATGCCGTTTTATTTGTTCCAGCAGCGGGAGCAGGCCGTCGGCTTCGGCTGCTTTTTCAACGAGCCGAGCCCAGTCCTTGATCTCATATACTCCGCTGGGCGTTTTGTACGTTTCCCTGCCTTCTGTGATTTTTCTCCCGTTCTTATCCTTTCCGACCACCGTTGCCGTGAACATTCTCGAAGATAGTCTGGTGTAGTTCTCGATCATCTAGGCTCCTTTCTGGATAGCTGAGGCGCTCCAATTCTTCGCGAAGGCCTCCGTGCTCTGATAAGGGCAAAAGAGCTGGCCGTCTCTGGTTTTTACCTCGAAGCGTCCGCGGCTGCGGATATATCTCACGATCAGTTCGTAACGCTGGCCGGTGATAAATCCCATTGATCCGGTTGTCCCGGTGAATGTTGCAATAATCTGGAGCGATCCGGTTTTGCTCTTTGGGTTTTTCAAATCATTAAGCGCGCGTGTCAGCATTGTGCGTTCCTCCCTTTGTCTTTTTCAAAAATTCCAGCGTGCCCAGATGATTAAGGCTGATCTCATAGTCTTGGATCTCACTGCGTTTCAAGTGCTTGTGGCCGTATATGTCCTTCATGTCTCGCCAGACGCTCCACGGTACGCGGTAGAACTGCTCAAACTTAAAGCTCACGAGTACAAAGCAGCTCGCGCCCATTTTCTCGTAATTCTCCAGCAGCTCAGCCTGCCGATCGCTCACGGCAGAGGCTTCGATCTTGTCGGCGTCTGTATGTTTGGCCTCGAAGGCAATGCACCGGCCGCCGTTGAGTATTCCCTTGTAGTCGTTCTGGGCTTTCTTAGTGAAAACCGCGACATATTGGCCGCGTCTGCGATCTCCGTATGGTTTCAGAGGTCGCATAGGCTCCGGCGTTTTCTCAATGTCCGCAATATTCTGGGACCGGTAGTAGTTGCACGCTGCTGAGATCATATTCTCGAAGCGTTCCCCGGCGTATTTTGCACGGCGGCCCTGCTGCCTGCGCTCATACTCGATATTTCTCTCGGCTTCGCACGGTGTAGGATCCGGGTAGCCTTCTGAATTTCGTCCGTTACTCATATCACGCGCCCCCTCTCAATATTGAGCTGCCATTTTTCAGGCTGTTCGCAATCATTTCGCCGAGTTCTGAGGCCTCCGTCGGATCTATGTTGATACGAACCGCAGTAACCTCTCTGAGGCTCTTGCCAGCCTCCGCAAGTAGCGGAGCGGCAGCGGGCTGATCGGCGTATGCAGCAGCGGCAGAGGCGGCGTGTTTTCTCAGAGGTCTGCGCTGTGTTACTGCTGCATGATTGTATATTTCCAGCACGTTCTCGATAAATTCCGGCGGGCCGAAAACTTGGATCTCAATGTCGAGCACTCCGGCGAGCTGGATCTCGTCATACATTCCAGCAGATACCTCGCAGCCGTAAACTCTGATAAGTTGGCAATATCTGAGGAGCCGGAGCCCGCAACGCAGGCCGAGCTTTCTTTCCTCTGGGTTGGAGTCGTCCACAAACTGCGTAAAATACACATGTGGGGCGAGTGGCAGCAGGCCGTCATTCATTGCCTCGCGGCAGTATTCCTGCGCCTTGATGATGTTTTTCTCATAGTCACCGCGGCACGGTGAGCAAATATAGGCTAATTTCATTCAGTGCCCTCCCTTAAATAATTTTTATTGTCTGGCGACTGCTGCCGGGCTGCCATACGAACCACGAGTAACTCGTGGCGTCTGTTCCGTGTCCGGTAAAGCTCGGGCGCTTATGTAGGGTGTAGAGTCCGGCGAGCCGGTGATCTTCCTGCTGCCAGAACTCAAAACGCTGGTCGCTCTCCATGAACGCGGTGCGGAGCAGGAAAATGAGCCTGCCGCCCGGTTTAAGTAGCCCGAGACATTTCTCAACAAATTCGATCGCCTGATTAAATGGTGGGTTGCCGATGATAAGATCGTACTTTTTCCCGAGGTCCATGCTCAGGAAGTCGTCAATAATCACATTGACGCCGAGATCCTGCAGGTGTTGCGCCTCCTCCGGTCTTATCTCCACCGCGTCGATCGAAAAATCGCCGTATTTTTGTAGCGTCTTGATTATGTTGCCGCTACCTGCTCCCGGTTCCAGCACCTCGATCCCCCCCCTCAGAGGGAAAACGTCGAGAAATGTCTCGATCGTCGGGATCGGTGTAGGGTAGAAGTCGTGCGGCTTTCTGGTGCTTCCTCTGTTTGTTGCACTCATTGTCTGCCTCCTTATCTGCTGCGCCAGCTCTGGCCCTCCATGACGAGAGCCTCGCACATTTCTCGCAGTCGGTCCACAGTGGCCCTCGCTGTCATGTCGTCCCCATTCTGAGGAGTGAGGCGTTTCTCCAGCTCGGTGTCTGTGTAGTTGCTTGTTACAATCGTTGGCTTGTAGCCTTCGTAGCGGGCGTTTATGATCGCGTAGATCTTCGAGACGCCCCAGTCTGTCGGCGGCTCTTTCCCCATATCGTCAATAATGAGGAGCGGGACCGTTTCGTAAACTCTCAGGATCTCACCCTCTGAGATTTCGCGCTTGTCGTATGTAGCCTTGATCCTTGCCAGCATGTCGATCATTGTCATGCAAATAACCGGCCGGCCTCTCTGGATCAGGTCGTTGGCGATAGCAGCAGCGAGGTGAGTCTTTCCGACGCCTATGTCGCCCAGTATAAAAAGCCCGTTTTTCTTCTGGCCCATATTGTCAAAATTCTGGGCGTATCGCATGGCCGTTTCTTTCGCTTTGGCCGTTCTCTCGTCTGGGGTGAGGTAGTTGCTGAAGGTTCGCTCTAAAAAGCGGCCCCTCATTCCTGAGTCACATCTGAGACGCGACACCCGGCGTCTGATTTCGTCCTCGGCTTTCCGTTTTTCTCCCTGCTCCCGTTCGAGCTGTTCCTTTTCTCTAGCCTCGACTGCTCCCGGGCAGTTGCAAGGAATAGCGGTGGGGATCCAGAAGATCCGGTCGCCCATGTTGCTGAGTTCTTTGCCCCTGTGATACCGGAGCTTTCCGCAATATTCACACGGCACCGGCTCCGGTGGTGGTTCCGGCCAGTCTCTTTCCTCGTTGCTGTAAAACCAGCCATCACTCGGCTGCTGTGAAGCCGGTGAGCTTGTAGCGGGATCCGCTTGGTGGTTCGTTGCCATTGTCCGGGCCTCCTTTGTCGTCATATTTGCCTTCCAGCACTTTGCACATATTTGTCGGTTTCATTATCCAGTCGAAGTCAGCCCGCCAGTTGCGATCGTTTTCGCCTTTCATAAAGCTGCTTGCCTCGGTTTTTCTGAATAGTGTCTCGAATGTCTCAATATTCGGGTAGGTCTTAAATCTTGCGGCCACCGCCTTGCGTCTGGCTCCGTCAATCTTCTGGATCTTCGAGAAGCTGACGCAAATCTCGTTGTATAACTGCATGATTTTCACATACGGAGTCGGATCTGATTTAGCAGGTGCCGCTGCTTCGTGCTCTGGAGGAGCACTTAAAGGATCCTTTATATCTCTAGTCTTATCTACTCTAGTCTTGTCTACTCTGCCGGCGGTTGTTTGTTGGTCGTCCGGCGGTCGTCCTTCGGTCTTTTTAGCAGCCGCTCGACGGCGTCTGGAGCGTTCCTTTTCGGCTTCACGCTGCTGGATCAGAGTGCCTGCATATTCCTCCCAGTTGTGGATCGTGAGAGCAGCAGGATCCTCGTCGCCCTGATCCAGCAAACCCGCAGAAATAAAGGCTTGCAGCAGTTCGTCGGCGTCTCCGTCCCACTGTGCTGCGCGGGCTATATTTCGCGCGCTTATCTCCGAGACGTTGCCGTCCGGGGCGTTATCGAGAGCCCAGAGCCAGAACGAAGTCAGGAGCCCGATCATGTAGGGTGGAGCTATTTCGAGAGCGTCGGCTGCGTCTAAAATTTTTCTATGCTGTCTAATTGATTGATAAATTTTCAACCATGCCACGGCGTTTCCTCCTTCCTTTTTTGGTCGTCCTTTTTCTTGGCGTGTCTTTCTGTTTTGGTCGTTTGTCGGTCGTCCGGTGGTCGTCCACCGGTTGACCGGTAGGGCAAAAATCAATTAAAAGGGAGCTGATCGTCTGCGTCCTCCGGTATATTCATAAAACCGTCGCCGCTTGCAGGACCGGTTGGAGGCTCCTGCTGGTTGCTGTTTTTGTTCTTACTTTCTGCAAACTCGGCCTCCTCAACAACAACCTCGGTAGTGTATACCTTGCGGCCCTCGCGGTCGTTGTAGCTTCCCGTCTGGATCCTGCCGGTTATTGCGATCTTTGTGCCTTGTCTCAGGTATTTCTCAGCAAATTCGGCGTTATTTCTAAAGGCAACGCACTGGATAAAGTCGGCAGTCGCTTCGCCTCCGTCTTTTTTTGCCTCTGCGGTCCACGGCGAGAGTGTAGCGGGCTATCGCCATAGGCTCATTGCCTTGCGTGTATCGTACTTCGGGATCTCTGGTGAGCCTCCCCATTAAAATGACTTTGTTCACTGTCTATTTCCTCCATTCCTCAGCTCTCTGGCTGTGTCGTCCATGCGCTTGCAAATGTCGTCATACTCTGCCCGAGTCATGTCGGCTGGTTTCTTGCTGTATAAATAATTGATCCTGCCGTCTGTCTGCTCTTTGGAGAGCCCGGCGTCCTGAGCTTTCCGGTACATTCTGTCGAGCTGGGCCGCTGTGAGCTTTTTCTCGGCTCCATTCTGGCCGCTCTGAGCGGTTTTATTGCCTTGTTGGCTCTGTTGGTTGCCTGCGGCATTTCTGACCGGCTGTGAGGCCGTTTGAGCGCTTGGCTTGCCCTTCATGTCTGGATCAGTCTCGCCCATGTCAATGCTGAATTTTTCAAAAAGATAATATTTTATAGCATAGGTCCACGCGCTGCCTTTTGCTTTGGCCGGATCGTCGTTCCATGCGATTGCGTGAGTCTGGGCCTCGTCGGTGTCGTCCTCGTTGTCAGCGTTGGTCCAGCGCATTGTCAGATCGGACTCATAAAGGAACATGAGGCCGCCGTGCTGCGTGTTCATGGTTTTAATCTGGGCGTTTTCCTCCTGAATAATGTCGAAGTTGACGCCGAGCTCATTCATCGTGGGAGTGATAGCCCTCCAGACGTCGTCAATCTTTGCAAACTTATAGGGAACCTCCTCGCTATGCTGGCCCTTTTCAATTCTCGGGATCTGGCGCCGCAGTTCGATGAATTTCTCCTGCAGGCTCATTACCTCGATCGGTTTGTCCCGCCGCGTCTGGAATGAGGCAACCGGGGAGCCCGCTGCGGTTTCTTTCTGTTCTTCTTGCATGTGGTTTCTCCTCCTTATGCCGCCGCACAAAGGCGGCGGGATTTATGATTTACTGAATTACGAAGCAGACCGGGACGTAAAGCTCGTTGCTGGCGCTCCAGTAGCCGGAGTACCCGCTGTCGCCGACGAGCACGCAATAAGTCGAGAGGCCACTCCTGACAGAAGCGGTCCAGTACCAATCAGGTGATCCTCCTTTTCTGTTGCACTTGATACGGTTGCGGCGGTCCTTGTAGTATTCGATCTGGCTGTATGTGTCGTCCTCTGAATAGCAGCAGTCCCCGAACAGCTCCGACTCGGTGGGTAAAAAGAGGCGGCAGAGTGAGCTCTTGCCGTTTTCCTGCTTACGCTCAACCTCGGCGATCACATTGCGAAGCTCCTCCGGCAGATTATTGAAAACTTCCTCGTTTAAGTAGCGCTTGACGTCTGAGTCTGCGAAGCCGCAGGCGTTTCTGTTGTTCTGGTTGTAGGCAACCTCTACCGGCAGGCAGTCCTTGCTCTCGAAGCGAGCCCAGCCCAGGCCCATGTCAACGACTACGAGATCCATTTCCTCGCCGTCGAGGGTTTTCTCTGTAATAATGTCGCCCACCTTCAGGCCGCTGGTGTTGTCCTTGATTTTCTGAGCCAGTTCCTCCCAGTTGATTGCTGTCTCTGTGGTTACTGTCTGTGTTAATACCGCCATGATAAGATCCTCCTTATTTTTTCTCCGCATAGAAGCGGTGGTTGTTAATTGTCATTATGTAGCGCTGCGACTCGTGGAACTTACTCGCCACAAGATCAGGATTGTAAAAGTATTTGATCGGCTCGGTGCTTGCTATCATTCCAAAGTCAAACACATACCGAACGGCCTGCATTGCCTCCACTGACGGCTCCGGTCTTTTCTTGGAATAGGAGTAGCGGTCTGCTGCCTCTGCCGGCCGGATCCCGTCGTCCTCACATGCCTGCAGGATACACTGGCAAATTGCAATTTTACCCGCCAGCGGTTCGCTCTCGGCCTCTGCTGTGACGATCTGGGCCACCTCGTAGCGCTCGGCGTCTGTCAGTTCGTACCGGAGTTCAAAACCGGCCTCAGAGGCCCACGATCTCGCAAGCTCCTCCATATTTACCGCGTGGGGTTCCCCGTCCTCTGTCAGATATGCGAAGTAGTAGCCGTCTGGCTGTGTTTCGTCCTGAATTATGAGAGTAGTCTCCTGCGGTGTCTCTGTTGTTTCTGCTGCCGGAGCGTTTACTGGTTCTTTTTTCTTGCTGCAAGATACCAGACTCACGGTAACGGTTACAACGAGCACCAGAGCGGCGCCTGCTGCCAGTCTGGCAAGGAAAACCTCGCGGCGCCTATTGGCTTTTCTGTGTTTTCGTGCTATAATTTCTCTGTGATCTTTGAAATTATGGACGGGCTCAGGCGAGAGCACCGTCTCCTTCTTCGCGGTCACTTGGGCTGGACGTTCTGGGCGTCCGGCCCTTTTTATGTCCTCATGTGTTTGCATTAGTCTGTATGCCTCCTTTTGGTTCGTAATTTCTCAGCTCGCAGAGGGCGAGCGTGAAGTCTTGGAAGGCGAGCTGCTTCACCAGATCGGCCACCAGCAAAACGCGATACCAGCCGGAGCGGTACGTCGCCGCGTCCTCTGGCTGCATTTCTGTGGCCCGCTCGAGCTTTCTGTCTGCATAAGACTCAGCCCGCTGCATTTCCTTGTCTGGGACCTCTTGGCCCAGTATCTCAAAAACCGCCTTGCGGCTGTATTCTTCGGCCATGTGTTGCACGCCTCCTTTACTTTTTGTCGTTGTCTTTTCCACCTTTGTTGTTGTAGCTGATAATTACCAGCGTTACGCAAATAATCAGGGTAATAAGTGCGCCGTTACTCACAAGGTCCACCTCCATTCATAAGATCCGGCAGTCTGCACCCGAGTTTGTAAGACTGGGGCATGTATGTGATCTGTCTCAATTTCCGGCCGGTTATGCCGTACTTCGGGTTGTAGCCCAGAAGGTCTATGTAGTCCGTCAGGTCGTCCCGTTCTTCGCTCATGGCCTTAGTCACCTCGTAGAGCGCCAGAACGTCGTCGATCGCTCTGTGGCTGTTCTGGACCTTATCAGCGAGGCCGTAGTGCTCGATCGCGTTCGCCAGCTTGTGCGGGTATGCCGCGCGGTCCTTATATACTGTCAGGGAGTCGAGCGCCCGGAGCTTTGGAGCTTTCGGAACCATGCCGCAGCGCTTGAACATTTCCAGAATGAAAAGCAGGTCAAACTGGATATTGTGAGCCACCAGCAGCACCTCGCTGTCACTGTGGAGCATATTGCAGAAGATCCTGCAGGCTTCGCGGTAGTCGATCCCTTTATCTGCCAGCATGTCGTCGGTGATATGAGTCAGCTCGACGATCTTCTCTGGTATCTTTTCACCCTCCGGCAGCTTGCAAAAAGCGTCGATTTTGAGCTCTATGCCGTTTTCGGTTACGAGAGCAGCGGCCAGCTCGATGATCTGATCCTTTTCAGGATCGAGGCCGGTTGTCTCGGTGTCGAAAAATACGATTTTCTTAAACTGCTGCAACAATTTCCTCACGCTCGAGCACCTCCTTCGCAACGAATAGCTTTTCGGTGGCGGCTATCGTCTTATTTTGGTTCATGGTGCGGGTTACGCTGTGGATCCATACCGGCACGAAGTCGTCAGGAGCTTCCTGCTCGCTGATTAGCACAATGTTGTCATGGCTCCAGAGCCGTGCGACTCTCCAAAAGTCCGCGTGGTCGAAAATTTCAACCGATTTATACTGCTTTGTGTTTTCATAGGGTGGATCCATGTAAATGACGCACCCGGTCGGGTTCCATGCCCGGTAGTCCTTATGTAAGAAAATGACGTCCTTCAGCTTGTCCCGCTGCGCCTCGATGTTGCGCCGGCCCTCGTCCTGATAGTCCCGGAGCCCTCCGGTTGTCTGAGTCTTGCCAGAGTAGCCACCGTCGAAAAATCTGCCATTATACGAAGCCACAAAACCGACATAGCCTGCGTACCATTCCGGGTAGTCGTCGCGGTTGGCTCGGACTTTGGCGTATTCCTCGCGCTCGATGTAGCCCGGGAGCTCGCCGCCTGCCTGAATGTGCTGCATGAGGGCGATCAGGTACTTGTTGCAATCGCTGGCGATCCGTTGCTGGGCTTCGATCTTGTCGATCACATTGCAGCCGCCGCAGAATGGCTCGAGATAGGTCTCATAGCCGGAGCGCTCGATCTGTTCCTGAATGATCGGCACGATGTAGCGGGCGACTTTCGCCTTGCTTCCCATGTATTTCATAGGGCTGCTGCCTCCTTTCTTTGCTGTCTCTGTTTCTTCCAGTTTTGATAGTCTGCCATAACGGCAGGATCCTCGAACGCTCTCGACATTCCGCTGATTATGGTCCTGCAGAGCGCGTCGCTCTCATTTTCCGGGAGTGTATCGAGTTCGATGTTGATATTTTGCGGGGTTCTGGATCCCACGCTTTTGAGTGGTTTCATTGCCATAAAGTCGCTCCTTCCTCTGCTTGGTTTCACACACCGGGCAGACGTACCCACTCGGAGGGATAACGGCCAGAGCGCTGAGTTGCCAGTCCTTACCGCATATTCGGCAGGCTGCTTGTCTCGTCTGCGAGTTCTTTCTTGCCATTAGGGGACCTCCTCGTCGTCTCCGGCCTCGGTGTCGTCCTGCTCCTCTGGGGTATCACACCCGAGAGAGTGGAGCAGCTTGCGGGCTCTGTCTCTTGCCATGCGTTTGATCTTGGTTCTGTACTTCTTACGGATCCGGCGCTTTTTGTGGTGTTCTGCCATGTACCACCAGTGGCGGTCATTGCACCAGATACGGTCCACCGCGTCGCGTACAATCTTCACAATTTTGCCGGCCAGCTCTTTGATCCAGTCGAGCACCGGGGAGAGTGTGCGCTCTATGATTTCACGGAGCTCCTCGAGCCTCTCACTGAGCTGTCGAATGTCGTCCGGGACCTGTATGCCGTCGTCTGGGGAGCAGTCTCTAAAATAATCAGGCAGCGGCGGGGTGGTGAGGCCTCGGCAAAATTCCGCGGTAGTTATTCCGCTGCGGCTTGTGTGCTGCATTACATTAAAGAGGACCGTCTCAAAGTCTGAGTGGTGGCTGCTTACGGTTCGCAGGATCCGGTTGCGGTATTTCTTGCGGATCCGGTATTTTCTGCCATGCTCAGCGAAGCGGATCCACTTGCGCGGTATGTAAGTAGGGTAGTAGTCTCTTGCTTTCATTGTGTACCTCCGTTTCCTAACTTACGCGGTGCGTAAGATAAGGCTAAAAAAAATACGGCCGGCCTTTTCTGGCGGGATCTCCAGAGAAAATACGAGCTTTTCCATGACGTCGGACGAGGGCTGCACTTTCCCGTTTAATATGTTGCTGAGTGTGTTTCTATTGATCCCGGTTTTCTCCGCGAGCTCCTTAATTGTTTTGATTTCTTTCTCTGCCATGATCTTTTTGATCTCGATGTAGTCGGTTTTATAAATTTCTGCCATTGTGTGCCTCCTTTCTTAAAAACTTACCTACTGCGTAAGGTTATAGTAACACCGACAAGCAAGCGTGTCAATACTTTTTGCGTAAGTTTTTTAATATTATGTACAGTATTAGTTGCGTTTTGCGTAAGTTTGTGATATTCTAAGGGTGTTCTAAATAAGAAGGAAGGAGGTGCCAGACATGGCCGAGATCAACGACCGAATAAAGGAGCGGCGGCTCGCAGCCGGTAAAACGCTGTTAGAAGTGGCTGAGTATTTAGGAGTCAAAGAAGCGACAGCGCAGCGGTACGAGAGTGGAGAAATAAAGAACATTAAGCATGAGACGATCGTCTCACTGGCTCAGCTCTTTAATTGTTCTCCGGCGTACCTTATGGGCTGGGAGTCAAAGGCGGTTGTCAATGATTTCCCGCTATCTGATATAGAGAAGGAAATAATCATAGCATACCGCAAAACCGACGCAATAGGCAAGGCTTGTGTGCTTCGCACGCTCGGCGTTGACGAAAAAGGGGACAATCAAAAAATGGCATAAATTACCACAAGAAACGCCCCCGAACTTCCCGAGAGGGAAATGTTATAAAACTTGATTTTACATAACCGACGCGGCCGGCCCAGAACTCCGGCCGATGATCGGTTACAATAAAAGCGAAGGAGGTCCTTATATATGGGAATGAGATTTAGAAAGAGTAAAAAGATCGCGCCGGGTGTTCGCCTGAACCTGAGCGCAAAGAGCGCAAGCATATCAATCGGTCCGAAGGGTTTCAAGAAAACATTCAGCACCAGCGGCAGAGTGACAACAACGGTAGGGATCCCGGGTACCGGGCTTTCCTACTCCACAAGTAAGAAAACGGGCCAGACTGCTGCCGGATCCACCTCTCAGGAGGCGCCTGCTGCCCCCGTGGTGGCTTCCAATAAAAACAAGTGGGTAACTCTTGCCCTCTGTGTTTTCCTCGGCTTCTTCGGCGCTCACCGCTTCTATGTTGGCAAGGTCGGCACCGGAGTCCTTTATATTTTCACCGTCGGTGGTCTGGGCTTCGGCTGGATCATTGACATGGTTATGATCTGTTGCAACAAATTCACCGACAGCACCGGCGCGGTGGTTGGTCTGAAGGTTGCTGAGTATACCAGACAGCCGGATCCTGATCTTGCAGAGGCTTCTCTGGAGGAGCAGCGGGAGGCAGCGGCCGAGACTGCCAGAGCTTACGGCTATACCGTAATAGAGTCAGACGCTCAGGATAATGCCGACAAGTAAAAACACGGCTCGAAAATATGCCGCAGGAGGTAGCTCGGATAATTCCTGCGGCGTAGAGCCATTACGGGCGGTCATTTATGCAAGATATTCCAGCAGCGGCCAGCGTGAGGAGTCGATCGAGGGACAGCTCCGAGATTGCTACGAGTTCGCTAAAAAGCACGGTATTATTGTTATAGGCGAATACATCGACAAGGCAATGACCGGACGAGTGGATCGGCGGCCAGACTTTCAAAGAATGATGAAGGACAGCGAGAAGGGCCGCTTTAACTGCGTGCTGCTCTGGAAAATGGACCGTTTTGCCCGGAACCGGTACGACTCAGCCATGTATAAATATAAGCTCAAAAAGAACGGGATCCGTATTTTCTACGCAAAAGAGACAATACCGGACGGCCCGGAGGGTATTATATTAGAGTCAGTAATGGAGGGCTACGCTGAGTATTACAGCGAAAACCTCGCCCAGAATGTGAAGCGCGGCAACTATGACAGCGCGCTGGAGCTCAAAACGCTGGGAAAGACCTGCCTCGGGTTGAAAACCGGCCCAGACGGTCGCTACATTATAGATCAGGCCGAGGCCGTTATCGTTCGCAGGATCTTCGGGGAGTATGCCGAGGGCGAGCGTGCGAAGGATATATACGAGAGACTAAACTCAGAGGGCTACCGGACGAGCCGGGGCGGTAAATTCAATAAAAACAGCCTCCGGCGTATTCTATCGAATAAAAAATATATTGGTGTCTATGAGTATGAGGACATTTATGTCGAGAATGGGATCCCGGCCATAATTACCGATCGGGATCTATTTGAGAGGGTTCAGAAAATGTTAAAAATAAACCACGACGCACCGGCCAGAGGCAAGGCGCAAAATTTCCTGCTTACAACAAAATTGTTTTGCGGGCTTTGTGGTTCTCCGATGATAGGCGACGGCGGCACCAGCCACACCGGGAAAGCCTACGCATATTACTCGTGCACGAAGCGCAAGCGCGGCCGGAGCTGTAAGAAGGAGTCGGTGCCTAAAGACTGGATCGAGGACCTTGTTGTCGGAGAGCTTGTCAAAATCGTACACAACGACGAACTGATCGAGCAGATTGCCGATCGTGTCATGGAGTACCAGAAAAGAGAAAAGGATCAGTCCGGCCTTCACGCGCTGGAGATCCGGCAAAAAGAAAACGAGAAAGCAATCAGCAACATGCTGGCAGCCATTGAAGCCGGCATAATTACCCCGAGTACAAAAACCCGGCTCATGGAGCTGGAGGCTGATCGTGCGGACATTGAAAAAGGAATAGCTCACGAGCTCTTAGCAGAGCCAGAGTTTGAGCGGGATCAAATTATCTATTTTTTAGAGAGGTTCCGCTCTGGAGATATAAACGACGAGGCGTATCGCATTATGTTGGTCGATACGTTCCTAAATTCCGTCTATTTGTACGACGACGATCATCTGGTTTTGGTGATGAATTACTCAGGAGAAAATTGCAAGGTTGATCTCAAACTGGTGGAAGGCGCTGTCAGTGGTGACGGTTGCAAAGGTTCAGCTTTTGCGCCGTCAAGCGCACTGGATGATGATCCGGAACTTAAGGAAACTTAGGTTTCGGATCTTTTTGTACAAAAATATAAAAAAACTTGACATTATACCTGGTATAAGCCTTATGCTTGGAGAGCAAAGAGGCGCTGGAGATAACAGCGCGGATAAGGAGGGGAAGATATGTCACGGACAATCAAAGAAGCCCAACAGCTGACGGGGATCACCAGCCAGAATATCCGATACTATGAAAAACAGGGACTGCTGACGCCTGAGAGGAATGAGGAAAATTCCTACCGGCTGTATTCCGAGGAGGATATTGGCCGCTTGAAAATGATCCGCTTGTTTCGGAAATTGGGGATGCCGGTGGGAGAGATTCGCCGGATGTTTGAGGGCGATATCTCTTTGGAGGAAGCGATTGCGTCCCAGATCAGCCGTCTGCAGTCTCAAAAGGAAGAATTGACGGCTGCATTGGAGTTTTGCGGGAAGATAAAGGAGGAACAGCTGGCAGATGTAGATCCGGATATGTATCTGGAAGAGATAGAGAAAGAGGAGAGAGCGGGATCTGTATTTATGCAGTTCATTAACGATTATGCGCAGGTGGTGCGGTCCGAGGCAATCCGGGATTTTTCCTTCATGCCTGAGGATCGGTGCGATGATCCGGAGATTTTTTCTCAGGAACTTCTCAAATATGCCAGAGAAAATAAGAAAACGATCGTGATCACCAAAAAGGGTCTGTCACCCCGGTTTATGATGGATGGGGCTGAATATAAAGCCTACAGAACTTCCTCGCGTCTGGGAATTGTGATCCGCTGCGAGCTGGTTCATCCGGAGGATTATATCCCGGCAGGGATGACGGTCCGCAGATACAGGATTCTTCGCGTTATTTCCATTGCGGCACTGCCCCTGCTTCTGTGGGGAATCAGTGCGCTGTGCTTTTTAGATCGGCTGGATCTGCGTTCGCCGGGATCCTGGCTGGCGCTGTTTGTGATGGGAACGGTTTTTCTGGCGGATCTGTTTTTTGTATACTACAGCCATGGAAAGAACTTCAAAGGCTGAAACTGCATATGAAGATTCATGAACGTGGCAGCAAAGGAACGGATGGAGGATGGATGGGCCGGGAATGTTATTTGGCAGGAGCGTCACAGAGGCATCTGCTCCTGCATTGCGGGGATTTTCAGAGTTACCTCTGTGCCTTTTCCTGTAACGCTTGTGAATGACAGTCCAAAGCCTTCTCCGTAAAGACTTTTCAGCCGCAGGTTTGTATTGGATACGCCGATGTGCCGGGTGGAGGTAAGAGCGCCTTCAGTATTTGGCTCATCCAAAAGAGTATCCAGTTTTTCCGGAGGGATTCCGGCCCCGTCATCGCAGATGACTAAGATAATATCATTGTCCTCCCGCCACCCGGTAAGGAGGATGGAGCCCTTCTTCTCTTCCTTCATCAGGATACCATGGAGAAGGGCATTTTCTACGATAGGCTGAAATGTCAGCTTTGGTATGGTGAAATCCAAAAGTTCCGGAGGAACATCAGCGATAAAGGAGGCGCAGTGATTGTAGCGCATATTCTGCAGCTGCATATATAGAGACACATGGGTTATCTCATCTCTGATGGAAGAGAGGAGATCCTTGCGTCCAAGGGTCAGGCGGTAAAAACGGGTCAAGGCCTGGATGGCTTCGCTTACCTGCCCGATCTGGCCGGACTGAGCCAGCCAGTTGATCATATCCAGGGTATTGTAGAGAAAATGGGGATTGATCTGTGCCTGGAGCGCCCGGAACTGAGCCTTCTGAAGCTCTTTTGAAGCCTGTTCCTGCTGATCCATAAGCTCATTGATTTCAGCGGTCATAAAATTGTAGGCCCCGGAAAGAATCCCGATCTCATCATTGCCGGCCTGCTCTAATATAAGAGGCTGGGGACGGCCGGAGCGAATACTTTCCATCTGAAGGGCCACATGGATGATGCGGTCTGCGAAAGATCTTGAGAGCAGATACGCCAAAAACAGGGCCAGAAGAGAGATAAAGGCATACAGGCCGATGAAATTCATGATGGTGGAAGCGCCTACTGCCTGAAGTTTTTCTCTGGGGATGAGGGAAATGAGATACCAGCCAGAATCCTTCACAGGAAAACAGGCTGCATATACCCGGATCCCGTTTAACTCAGCAGGCAGAAATTCTTCCTCTGTCTTCAGCTGCTCAAAAAGCTCCGGTGGGATGGCAGGCATAGACTTGTTTGTTTTTAGGTCCCCGGTCTGGATTGTCCGCCCGTTTTGGTCTGCAAAGAAGGTGTATTCTCCCTCGATGGATCGCCGGTTTGCGATCAGCTCCTGAAGAGAGGAACGAGAGAAATATACAGCAACATAGGCGGCCGTCTCTCGCTCTGTCTCCCCATTTTGGGGGAGATAATTCAATCGTGTAATATAAGCCAGATTGCCGCAGGTCTCCCGTTCTGTTTCCGAGAGAGAGGAGGAACAGAACAGATAATCTTCCTCAGAAGCCTTAAACTGTGAGATCCATTGGCTGTCCAGGGAAGAAAGAGGGGAAAACAGGATTTGACGCCCGTTGTTCCAGACATCCAGCCTGGGATAGCTGCTGTCGTCATAGTAGATCCGTACCGACCGGATCAGGGACGGCTCTGCGGCCATACGGGCCTGGTTGTACAGGCTGTCCAGCTGGGAGCGGGATAATGCGGAGGTCTTTGCCTGCTCTTTTGGAATGGAAAAGAGGCCCTGGACGGAAAGGGCGTCTGTGAGGGTGTCGGAAGCATAGGATATATGGGTCATCAGATTCTCAGCGGCAAGGGCAGACTGAGCGTGGAAAGCCTCTTCCGACTGAAGGGTATTATTTAGTACGATCTGAAAGAACCGGGTAAACATAAGAACTGTCACTACGGCCATAGGCAGCATAAAAAGAATGGCGTACGATACAGCCAGCTTTTTCTTAAGTTTCATGTCATAGATGTAATAATGCAGCAAACGTTTCAGAGGATGTTTCATCAGAGCATTTTCTCCCTGTATTCAGATGGGGAAAGGCCTACGATTTTGCGGAAGGCCTTGCTGTAATAGTTTCCGTCACTGTAGCCTGCCTTTGCGGAAATGTCTGCAATCCGGTAGCGGGGATCGTTTAAAAACTGTTTGGACATTTTGATCCGGTAATCGGTCAGGTACTGATTCACGGTCTGGCCTGTTTCGTTTTTAAAGAGGGTGCAGACATAGCTGGAAGAGCGGTTGACGTATTCGCTGATTTCCGGTACGGACAAGGTAGGGACTGCATAGTTTAGACGGATGTACTCCTTGATCTGAAAGACAACAGGATGTTCGGTCTGGTTGAAAATCAGGTGCTGAAAATAAAGCTGTATCCGTTCACAGAGAAATTCATGAAGCTCCCTCAGGGTAGCCCGGTTCATAACGTCCTCCCAGATGGATTCGGACTCCAGACCTTCTCGTTTCCACAGAGAAATGTGATTGGCAAGACTGATTTCGTCCAGTTTATTCAGGTAGCGGAAGTACCGGTCTTTTGCCTGGGCTGCGGGAAGAGGAGGGCCGTCTTTTAAGCCTCTGTAAAATGCCTCTGCCGCCTTCAAGGCATCCTCTTTCTTTTGGGCCGTTAAGGCAGCACCAAAGTCTGTAAAGGGGTCTGCGGCCGGCTGATAGGATCCTGCGGCCGGCTGCGGGGTCAGGACCGAGTTATAGTCATGGTAAAAGCTTTCGTCTAAAAGGTTCATGGCGCTATGGTAGGAAACGGAGGCCTGCGCCATACCCTGAAGAATCGGGCCGGCTGCTATAAAGAAACGGCAGTAAGTCTTCATTCGTGACTGCACCAGCCGGGTAAAGTCTTCCAGAACTTTGGTCTCCGGACGGGAAGGGCTGCAGAGAAAGCTTATGATATAACGGTCAGCCTTCGGCATTATCAGCCGGGTTATGCCGTGTTCCTTAAGATACCCGGAAAAAAGCTGGCTTTCCTTCATCAACTCTTCGGAAGGAAGCTCGGACAAAGGGGTCAGGCAGCTTGTGACAACTGCACTAAACCAGAAGTCTGGTTCGATGGCAGGAGAAAGACAGGCTCCCAGGGCGGCTGCGGCAGCCGCTTTTGCCCCATCCGTGAGAAAAAGCACCAGGTGGCCTTTGAGATCCTGCTCCTTGAGCATCGCCCCGCTTTTGGCGGCCCCAAGGGAGCGGCACCGGTCTGCCGCCTCCGCCAGTGCGTTCTCCAGTTCTTTTTTATCCAGGGGCTTGTCAATGTAGTTTACGGCTTTTAATTTGATGGCCGCCTTCAGATATTCGCGGTCTGAATAGGCGCTCATAAAGAGAACGGCTGTGTCAGGAGCTTCTTCCAGATACCGTGAGGCCATTTCCACACCGGTCATGCGGGGCATACGGACGTCCGTTAAAATGATATCCGGTCGGTGCGATCTGGCCGCTTCCAGGCCGTGAATCCCGTCATCGGCCAAAAAGACCTCCGTAATGCCCAGTTTTTTTAAATCTAACAGGTTTCGTATGCCTTCCCTGGTCAGTTTTTCGTCATCTGCGATCAATAATTTCATGGAATCGTTCCTTTCGTTTTATAACAAAGCCTGGATTACCATGCACCAGAGCGGCAGCACAGCCATAGAGGCAAGGGTGGAGAGGACTACGCATTGGGCAGCAAAGGTCTCGTCGCCCTGATATTTGGCAGCCAGGATCGAGGTGGTGCTTCCGGCCGGCATAGCCGCCAGCACTACGGCCACACCTCCGGCGGCCGGGTCAATGGAAAACATAAGACAGCCCGCAAGAACGGCTGATGGGATAAAAAGCAGGCGGATCAGGCAGTAGCTTACTGTAAGCTTTGAGACCATATGACGGATCCCCGCGTCTGCCAGACCTGAACCAATAAAGAGCATGGTAATGGCAGTCGTGCAGCCTCCCAAGCTGCTTACAGTCTTGCTTAGAAACAGGGGCAGCCTGTACTGGGCAGCCATCAGCAGGATCCCGATTTCCACGGCAATGATGCAGGGATGCCTTAAAACCTTTTTCAGCACCTCTTTTTTGTCGGGGCTTTCTGTAAAATAAGATACACCGGCAGACCACATGACGATTCGCTGCGGGATCAGATAGATAGAGGCGAACAAAAGACCCAGCGAGCCGTAAAGCCCCTCGGCAACCGGATTTCCAAGAAAACCGGCATTGGAGCAGACGGTGCCGTACTGGAGGATCATCCTCTGTTTTTTGGGGAGCTTTTGGTAGCAGAAGGCGCTGACAGCGGCGCAGAACAGCTGAAGGAACAACGAGACCATAAGGATCTGAAAACCAGATACCAGCAGAGAACGGTCAAAGGGGATGGAAAAAGCGGTTATAATATTGCAGGGGAGAAGGACGTTGATGATCAGATCCGTCAGTACACCCCGCCCTTCCTTTGTTATGATATTTTTCTTTCGCAGAAACATACCTGTGCCCATGAGAAGAAACATCATGAGCTGCAGGTCAAAAAGGCCTTTAAATTCCATTTTACCCTCCCAAAATTCATCTTCCGTGAATCTATTATAATACAAGAAACCGCAATGTAAAATACATGATTTTACTCAAAAACAGTAAATGAGCGGCTTTATAAAGGCGGTCTGAGCAGAATTTCAGGGAAAATCGTAGGATTTTACAGAGGATGAAAAGATTTTACCATGGAACTTTGCAGGAACGGATGATACCATAAATACATAAGATGATAGCAGGCATTGCCTGGTACTGCTTACTGTAAGCAGCCATCCCCGTGTATCAGGCAGTGATCTTTTATAAACAGCTGCGCTCCCCCAGGGGGCGCATCATGCATATGATGGAGGTAATGAACATGAAACGTGTTGCAGTTAAATTCGAACGGCCAGATCAGATCATTGATTTTGTAAGAATTATGAATCGGTACGAATATGATGCAGATGTAAAATGCGGAAGCAGGATTGTAGACGCAAAATCCATCGTAGGTGTGCTGGCCCTGGCAAAGTCTAAGACCGTAGAGGTCATTGTTCATACAGACGACGCCTGTCAGGAACTTATGGAGGAAATTTCCCGGTATGCAGCATAACAGCGTTGAAGGGACAGTGAAAAACGCCCGGCTCACCTTCTGATTCGGAGGGAGAGAGGGCGTATTTTTTATGTCGTCCAAGGGAAAATACGGTCAGCTGCAGGTGTTTTGGACGATTTTCTTCTTTAATGTGAAAAAGTGCTTGCATATCTTTGAAAAAAGTGTATAGTTATCATTGAAAAATAAATAAGCAGAGTAGGCGTATGCGCGTTAAGTGCCGGCTGGACAGGGAGTTGCCAGCCAGACGAAAGCAAGTGCCGGATGGGGGTACATTTCCGGAACTTTCTGCGGTGCATAGGCCGCATCCCGCTGCATCAGAGAAGATCATAGGGGTTGATTATCTCCGATTGTAGTTTGAGAGGTCTGCAAAGGAGGTAATTTTTTTATGACAAGATTAGCAACTTTGTTTACCTGTTCCTTCCGTCAGCTTAAGGAGGCAAAGACGGTTACCATCTGCGCCATGCTGGGCGCGGCGGCCATTGTGCTTGGGTCTTTGAGCATCGAGGTGGGCCCTACAGTGCGCATTGGTTTTTCCGGTATTCCCAATGAACTGGTTCACTATCTGTTCGGGCCGGCGGCAGGAAGTCTGTTCGCAGGGGCGCTTGATATTTTAAAATATATGATCAAGCCTACCGGGGGATTTTTTCCTGGTTTTACCCTGGTGGCCATGCTGGCCGGCGTGATCTACGGCTCTTTTTATTATAAGAAGCCGCTGACACTTTGGAGAGTGTTTGCCGCCCATTTAGCTGTAAGCCTGGTGTGCAATGTGCTTCTTAATACCCTGTGTCTTTCTGTGTTATACGGAAAGGCATTTATGATCCTTTTGCCGCCGCGGATCATTAAAAATCTGATCATGTGGCCCATTGATTCTCTGATCTTTTTTTATATTGCAAAGATCCTGGACGCTGCCGGAATGTTCCGTTTCCTTAACGCAGGAGACCAGAAACGTCAGTGAGGGACGTATTTGCAGAGCTAAAGGAGGAGTTATCATGAAATTAAACACTGGTATGCGCTGCCATGACCTGTGTCCGAAAATGGAGATGGAAAAAGTATTTGAACAGGCAAAGGAAAATGGGATCCATCAGATCCAGCTGGCGTTTGCCAAATCCATCAGCAATTATGATTTTACAACAGGCCGTTACAATCCCGGCTTTGCCCGCTACATAAAGGAGCAGCTGGATAAAAATGACATTCATGTAGCGGTGCTCGGCTGCTATATAAACCCCACGCATCCGGTGGAGTCAGAGCGGAAAAAAGAGGTGGCCAGATTCATTGAGCATTTAAAATATGCCCGGATTATCGGTGCGGATATGGTAGGCACTGAGACAGGACGTTTATCTTCAGATTTTCGTGTAACCCCGGAGACTTATTCTGAGTATGGATATCAGCTGCTGTTAAAGAGCATGAGAGAAATCGTGGCTGCGGCTGAAAAGCTGGGAGTGATCGTAGGGGTGGAAGGGGTATTTGACCACACGCTCTGCAGCCCTGCCCGGATGAAACGGTTTTTGGATGATATAGATTCCCCTAATGTAGAGGTAATCTTAGACGGCGTGAATCTGATCCATCCCAATGAGACAGCACCCGAAGCCCAGGCCAGGGTGATCGGGCAGGCCTTTGAGTATTATGGAGACCGGATCAGCGCCCTTCATATGAAGGATTTCGTCTTTGACGGCGAAAACCAGATTTTCAAGCACGTAGGAGAGGGACTTTTTAATTATGAGCCGTTTATGAAGCTCATTAAGGAAAAGAAACCGTATATTCCCATGCTGCTGGAAAACTCTGACAGAGAGCGTTTCCATGAGGATGTGGCGTTTTTGCAGGAGGTCTTTGACCGGGTATAAATGCATACATGATATGCAGTAAAAAAGACGGGTAAAAAGCCATTGCTTTTGTCCGTCTTTTTGATTGTGGTGCAATAGGCGTGCTCTTATGGTATCCGGCCAGGCTGCCAAAGCAGGACTTAAGTTTTGTTATTTTTTGAATATCTGATCCTTTTTCCCATTTTCTCTACACAGTCTGACAGCGAGCGCAAGAGTCACGATTTCTGCGGCAAATGGCGCGATCCAGATAGAGCCGCTTCCAAAAACCACAGGAATACAGAAAATGGCCAAGGCTTTTATCACAATCCCTCTGCTGATTGCAATGATGTTTGCCGCTTCGGTTCTTTTGGTAGAGAACAGGAAGGCCGTATAGATAAGGTTCAGCGCCATGGGGATGAAGGACAGGCTAAACAGCGGTAAAGCTGCGGAAGCGGCCTGTACAAGGTCTGCGCTGCTGTTAAAAATACGGATTACGGCCCTGTCAAAAAAGAACAGCACTCCGTAAATCAAAACGGACAGGATACTGTTAATAAGGAGTCCGCAGTAAAAATACCATCCCATATCCCTGGTATTTCCTTTGCCACAGCAATGTCCCCAAAGGGGCTGCAGGCCCTGGGCCACGCCGGATAGGATGGCATTGGCAAGGGAAAAAATGAAGCTTAAAACACTAAAAGTGGATATGCCGATGTCGCCCACCAGGCTGGCCAGCATGAGGTTATAGCAGAGCGCGGTGACAGGCGTTGCAAGCTGGGTAACTGCTTCGGGCACACCGCGCCTGCAGATTTTTATTATCAATGAAACGTCAATTTTAAATGGGCGGATCCGCAGATCCCCCTTTTTCAGTATAAAATGGGAAAGCAGCACAAGGACTGAAAGAATCTGGCCCAGGCCGGAGGCAACAGCCGCGCCGGTTACACCCATATGAAGGGGGAAGATAAACAGCCAGTCCAGGAAGATATTGGATGCCGCTCCTGTGCACATTCCCACAAAGGAAAGCATTGGAGAGCCGTCATTTCTCACAAAAACAGAAAGACAGGTGCTCATAAGCATGGGAATGGAAAAAGCAGAATAGTAAAACAAATACTCGGCAGACATTTTTCTCATTTCCTCACTCAGTTTTTTGGCGCCGCTTAGGTCAACGATCTGTCGGGAAAATGCCATTCCTGTGGTCATAAGTATAATGGAGATCAGAATCGTCAGGGAAAAAGCGGTCATAAAGGCGTGATTTGCGCCGTTTTTATCCGCTCGGCCCATTCGGATAGCGACAATCGTTGCTCCGCCCATGGGGAACATGGCTGCGACGGCAACAACAAAGGTGATGAACGGAACTCCGATATTGACAGCACCCAGGGCAGCCGGGCCTACGCCCTGCCCTACAAAAATACCGTCTACAACATTGTAAAGATAGGTTACAAACGAGCCGCCCAGTGCAGGGAGGATGTAACCAAATAAGGATTTTGTTTTAGTGTTCATAAGAATACCTCCATAAAGGAAGCGGGGCAAACCCTCTGAGCTTTACCCCGCTTTATAAAAAAAGTGGGATAAAACCCTGAACGGTCTTATCCCACTTCAACAATCTTTTTGACTGCAAGTCCTCTGACAAGCAGGGACATTGTAACATGGAAGCAGTTTAAAGTCAATGGTATAGATTCAGGACGAGGTGATCTTCTTGAATGCCTTTCGCCGTCCTGAACAGTTACAGCCGATGAAATATTACCGGACAGATCTTATCGAGCATCCGTTCTCTGATGAAATAAAAGCAGTAGCCCCCCATACACCAGGCTGATAAAAACGGTCTGCAGTGCGGCGCTGAAAAAGGGCGGCAGAGAGGAAAGGCGCGGGAGAAGGGCGCACAGCGCCAGATCTGTGCCGATAGCGGTAAAAAGGAACAGAACCGGCTTTACTACCATGGAAAAGACATTCCAGGGAACGGGGGCCAGACGGTTTAGGGTAAAGAAACACATGAGCGCCAGGGCAAGCTCGCTGGCAAGAAGCCCCCACAGGTATCCCAGAATGCCAAAGCGCGGGATGGCAAAGAGGACGAAAGCAAGGCGGAGAACCATGGCGGCGATATTCTGAAAAAAGGTGGAGGACGTCCGTCCAAGGCCGTTCTGTATGCTTCCCAGAGTGGTAGCCAGATACATAAAGGGGCAGAGCCAGCAGAGGATGGTGATAAATTCCCCGGCCTGGGGATCATGAAAAAGGCTGGTTCCCAGAGTGTTTCCGAATAGTGTAAAAATACCGATGCACAGGATGCCCATATAGCAGCTGTAGCGCATGGAGACAGCCAGCATGGAGGAAATGCGCTCTGTACTGCCGCTTGCCTGCGCCTCTGCGGCGGAGGGGAGAAGGAGTACGGCCATGGAGTTGGTTATGGCAGAGGGAAAGAAGATAAAGGGCATTGCCATACTGGTGAGAACACCGTACAGGGACAGGGCCTGGGAGTCTGTAAGGCCGTAAGCCATCAGGCGGTTGGGAATCCAGACTGCCTCAGCGCTTCCCAGAATATTCAGCACCAGTCGGTTTCCCATAAGGGGCACAGCCAGGGAAAGCAGGGAATAAAAGACATGGGAAGAGCTGTGGGAAGAGGGATGGAGGCTGTGCGCCGGTTGTTCTCCTTTGGACGGCTGTTTTTTTGCGGGCGGAAAGGCTCCCAGACACATGAGCGTAAAGAGCGCGGAGGCCATTTCTCCTACTAAATGGCCGTAGAAGGCAAGTTCTGCCGTGACAGGCCGGCCCTTTTCCGCCCACACGGCAGCGATCAGCCAGACGGCTCCCATGCGGACTGCCTGTTCTGCTACCTGAGACAGAGCGGGAACTTTTGTTTTCTGCATTCCATAGTAATAGCCGTTGATACAGGCATGAAGGGCGCAGAACGGGACGGACAGTGCGATCACAGGCAGATAAGGGGCGCACCGGGGTTCCAACAGGACATAGCGGGCCAGGGGCTGGCTCAAAGCGGTGATTCCCCAGGCCAGGATGAGGGAGAGGCTCATGGAGAGAGAAAGGGCAGCCAGAAGGGCTTTCTTTCCCTGGGGCTGGCAGGCTGCCACATACTGGCTGAGAGCTGTTTGAAGGGAACCGGCGCAGAGCGCAAAGCAGATACCGAAAAGGGGATGGACCATCTGATAGATTCCTAACCCCTCGGCTCCGATGGCCCGCGACAGGTAAATACGGTAAAAAAATCCCAGAACCCGGCAGATCAGGCCTGTGGAGGTAAGGAGAAGCGTGCTGGTGAGAAAGGCTTTTTTGCGCGGGGAGAGGTGCGGCCGCAGCATGGAGCGGCTGGAGGCCGGTGCGGAGGCAGAGACGGGAGTGGAAAGACGGTTGACGGAACGCTGCATGGAAAATGCCTCCTTCTGCATGGAATGGATGCGCCGTCTGCGGATGTGTGTTCCCTTATCTGCAAATGGCGCCAGTCCAGGAGCATACGGCGCCAAAACCGGTACATCCAAACAGAAAAATGCCCCGTATGACCTCAGACTGCTCCTGTGCTGTTACGGTATTTTATGTGGGGGACGGGGAGATTAGACGAGAAAGATGATTGTTTTATTTTAAATCGCACTAATCCTATTGAATTTGTAGGAATAGTATGATATACTTGGAGTTACCAAATTGAAAGGCGGAGCAATCACATGGAAAAAATGATTTACCTTGATAATGCAGCTACCACAAAGACCCGTCCTGAGGTCGTAGAGGCAATGCTTCCGTATTTTACTGAATATTACGGAAACCCATCCTCAGTATATACATTTTCATCCAAGAGCAAAGAGGCGGTGACGAAGGCAAGAGAGACTATTGCTTCTTCCATTGGAGCAAAAAGCAATGAGATCTATTTCACAGCAGGAGGCAGCGAGGCGGACAACTGGGCGCTGATTGCTGCGGCGGAGGCTTATGCCGATAAAGGAAAGCATATCATCACCAGCAAGATCGAGCATCATGCCATACTTCATACCTGTCAGTATCTGGAAAAGAAAGGATACGAGGTTACTTATCTGGATGTGGATGAGAATGGAGTGGTAAAACTGGATGAGCTGAAAAAAGCCATTCGTCCGGACACCATTCTGATTTCCATCATGTTTGCAAATAACGAGATCGGAACCATCGAACCGGTTAAGGAGATCGGTGCTATTGCAAGAGAGCACGGCATTCTGTTCCATACGGATGCCGTACAGGCATACGGCCATGTCCCCATCCAGGTAGACGAGTACAATATTGATATGATGAGCACCAGCGGGCACAAGCTGAACGGCCCAAAGGGAATCGGTTTTCTCTATATCCGCAAGGGCGTCAAGATCCGTTCCTTCATCCACGGCGGAGCCCAGGAGCGCAAGCGCCGGGCAGGTACGGAAAATGTTCCCGGTATTGCAGGATACGCAAAAGCGGTGGAACTTGCCATGGCAGACATGAAAGAGCGGACAGAAAAAGAGAGGGAATTGAGAGATTACCTTATGGAAAAGGTTTTAAAAGAGGTTCCCTTTACACGGATCAACGGCTCCCGCACCGACCGTCTGCCAAATAACATCAATTTTGCTTTTCAGTTCATCGAGGGAGAATCCCTTTTGATTAAGCTGGATATGGCTGGAATCTGCGGTTCCAGCGGTTCCGCCTGCACGTCAGGCTCTTTGGATCCGTCCCATGTCCTTCTCGCCATCGGCCTTCCTCATGAGATCGCCCATGGTTCCCTGCGCCTGACCTTAAGCGAGGAAAATACAAAAGAAGAGATGGATTTTACAGCGGAAAAGATCAGGGAGATCGTAGAATATTTAAGAGGACTTTCTCCTCTGTACGAGGATTATATGAGAAAACACAGCCGGTAAGAGGCCGGATATATTTAAGAAAAAGATTGGAGAATGAACCATGTATTCAGAAAAGGTAATGGACCATTTTGAACACCCCAGAAATGTAGGAGAGATCGAAAACCCCAGTGGTGTAGGCACAGTGGGAAATCCCAAGTGCGGCGACATCATGCGGATTTATTTTGATATTGATGAGAACCAGGTGATCCGTGATGTAAAATTCAAAACCTTCGGCTGCGGCGCCGCTGTGGCTACAAGCAGCATGGCAACGGAGCTTGTAAAAGGCAAGACGGTTCAGGAGGCCATGGAAGTTACAAACAAAGCGGTGATGGAAGCACTTGACGGACTGCCTCCTGTTAAGGTACACTGTTCATTGTTGGCAGAGGAGGCCATTCACGCCGCCCTCTGGGATTATGCACAGAAAAACGGTATTACCATCGAAGGCCTGGAAAAGCCCAAGGATAATATCGAAGAAGAGGAAGAAGAGGAAGACTATTGAGTAAAAAAGTAGTAGTAGGTATGTCAGGAGGAGTTGACTCCTCCGTGGCTGCCTGGCTGTTAAAAGAGCAGGGGTACGACGTGATCGGAGTGACCATGCAGATATGGCAGGATGAGGATACCGAGGTCCAGGAGGCAGAGGGCGGCTGCTGCGGTTTAAGCGCAGTAGACGATGCCCGCAGGGTTGCCATGGAACTGGGTATCCCTTATTATGTCATGAATTTCAAGCAGGAGTTTAAGTGCAGGGTGATGGATTATTTTGCCAGGGAATATCTGGAAGGCCGTACCCCCAATCCCTGTATTGCCTGCAACCGTTATGTAAAATGGGAGTCGCTGCTTCAGAGAAGCCTGGCTATCGGGGCGGACTGCATTGCCACAGGCCATTATGCAAGGATTGCAGAACTGGAAAACGGGCGTTTCGCCCTTCAGACTTCGGTGACGGCAGCAAAAGATCAGACGTATGCCCTTTATAACCTGACCCAGGAGCAGCTGTCCCGTACGCTGATGCCGGTGGGAAACTATCACAAGGACGAGATCCGGCAGATGGCACAGAAACTGGGCCTGCCGGTAGCATCAAAGCCCGACAGCCAGGAAATCTGCTTTATCCCCGACCATGACCATGCCTCCTTTATCGAGCAGTATACGGGAGAGGTCTGCTGTCCGGGCAATTTTGTGGATCAGCAGGGGAATGTGATCGGCCGTCATAAAGGAATCACCCATTACACCGTAGGGCAGCGAAAAGGCTTAAATCTGGCCATGGGCCATCCGGTGTTTGTCACTGCGCTGAGGCCGGAGACCAACGAGGTGGTGATCGGGGACAGCCAGGATGTTTTTACGGAGATTGTACGCTGCAAAGACTTAAACTGGATGGCAGCGGACGGACTTCACGGCAAAACCATGGGGGTAAAAGCAAAGATACGTTACAATCACAGCGGGGCTATGTGCACCATTCGGGAAACAGCGGATGGTCTGGTAGAGTGCCGGTTTGACGAGCCTGTCCGGGCTGCTGCTCCGGGACAGGCGGTTGTATTTTATGAGGATGGCTACGTTGTGGGAGGAGGAACGATTATATGAGAGGGCGTAAGCTTTGCGGCGCGGCTGTGCTGCTGGCGGCGGCCATGTCTTTTGCGGGCTGTTCGGGCTATGCTTCCAGCCAGGAGCTGAGAGAGCAGGCTTATTCAGAGACCGGTAAAGATGGTGACGGCCAGGCCGTACAGGAAGGTATGCCGGATACGGAAAGGGCTCAGGAGACAGGGCTAAATGAGGATTCCTTAAAATATTCGTCTGCCGCCCCGGCAGAGATCACCGTCAACACGGCAAACCGTACCCAGGCGGCTTTGCCGGAATTTGAAGAGGTGTCCTCCGGGCAGAAGGAGAGTGCTGTGGGCCTGGATTCCGGCTGGAAGTACGCAGCGTTTGCAAAGATTACCTCCGGCAGCGCCGTTCTTTATAAAAGCGACAGGGCTGATAGGAAGAATATAACCGTCTGCGTCAATGCCGGACACGGTACCAAGGGCGGTTCGGCTGTCAAGACCCAATGCCATCCTGATGGAAGCCCCAAGGTTACAGGCGGCACCACGGGAGCGGGAGCCGTTACTGCAGCTGCCGTCTCCGGGGGAATGACATTTTCAGATGGTACGCCGGAAAGCAGAGTTACGCTGTCTATGGCACGGATTTTAAAGGAAAAGCTGCTGGCAAAAGGCTATGATGTTCTGATGATCCGGGAGAGCGATGATGTTCAGCTGGACAACATTGCCAGAACTGTAATTGCCAACAATGCCAGTGACTGCCACATTGCCCTCCATTGGGATTCCACAGCTACGGATAAAGGCGCTTTTTATATGAGCGTACCCGATAATGCCTCCTATCGCGGTATGGAGCCTGTAAAATCCCATTGGCAGCAGCACCAGGCGCTGGGCGAGAGCCTGGTGGCCGGCTTAAAGGCCCAGGGAGTTAAGATTTTTTCCGGAGGAGCCATGGCCATGGATCTGACTCAGACCTCCTATTCCACCATCCCCTCTGTGGATATCGAACTGGGAGATAAGGCCTCGGATCATTCGGAGGCTGTTTTAAATCGGCTGGCCGACGGTCTGGCAGCGGGCGTGGATCAGTATTTTGGCAGATAGGTCAGTGGGCGGCAAAGAGTCGGAATCTTAAGAAAAACAGATGAAAATGTAAGAAATGTATTTGCATTTTTCATGGACAAATGACCGAATTTGGATTACAATAGCAATATTACCATTGATCGTTTCAGGGGATGTTAATTATGACGTAAGAAAGCACGCAGGAGGTGTTTTCTGTACGTATTTAAAGGAGGTTACGCTATGAGAAAAATGAAACGTTTTGCTGCTGTTCTTTTATCTGCCGCTTTGTTGTGTCCGATGACTGCATACGCGGACAATTCTGACGATGCCAGAGCTCTTTACCATCAGGTGGAGGAGAAGCAAAAGGCACTGACGGATATGAATGCCTTTGCGGACTTTAAGATATCCGTTGGAGGCGATATGCTGGAAGAGGCTGGCATAGATTCCATGAATATGCGTATGGAGATGAATATGAAGATGAATCATATGACAGATCCACAGCAGATGAAATACATGGTGTATGCCCGTATTACCATGGACGGCCTTCAGGAACCTGTGATCATGTCCGCTTACTATCAGGACGGATGGTATTATGTGGATACCATGGGCCAGAAGATAAAGATGCCCATGGACGTGAGTGCGATAACAGAGCAGACCAAGGTATCCACCCTGACTTTTGATGAAGATGACCTCTTATCGAACTTCCGTCTCTGGGACGAGGGGGAGAATAAAGTGGTTGGCTTTGTGATCGAGGACGATAAGATGAATGAATATATTCAGACCGTCTTAAGTGCTGCCGGCATGAGCGGACTGACGGATCTTTCTGGGCTGGATATAAGCGATATTCAATGTGAATATGTGGTAGATCCCGCAGGAAACTGTGTGAAGATGCGTATGAAGCTGGATATGAGCGTGACCGATCAGGGACAGACGGTTACGATGAAAATGGACGGCGATATCGGAATCGCAGATCCGGGCCAGCCGGTAGAGGTTCCTTCCGTACAGGATCCCGCTTCCTATCAGGATATGGCTGCATACCTGGGAGAGAATACCCAGGCAGCCGGACAGTAGGAAGGAAACAGCCGTTTTAGTAAAATAGGACATTTATAATTTGAATAAGGAATAAAAAGGCCGGCACCGCATCAGGCGCCGGTCTTTTTGCTGCTATGCGTTTTCTTGCGGACAGGTATTCTCTTTTCGGGCAAAAACAAAATACCTGAACTAATTGCGCCTGTCTGCGGAATGTGGTACAATTTTATCAGAATGTATTGATAAGGAGAAAAAGAAAATGAGCGACACGCAAACTACCACGGCAGCTGTAAAGAAGGAGCTTCTTAGCCGTCTTGGACATGATGCTGATATTTTTGCACTGATCTCTCTGTGTACAAGAGAGCCATACGTTGTATGCGATCCTGAAACCTTTGATGATGAGGTGTTTTTATTTCTTGAGGAGGAGGAGGCGAAGGCAGAGGCGGCCCGTCTGACGGAACAGAAGATCCCTTCCTCCGTGGCAAAAATCAACGGTAAGGATATGCTGGTATTTTTTACCAGCCTGTACGCCATGGGCGTTAATGCTCTCATCGTGGAAATGAGAGGGGAAAAGGCAGCGATGCAGGTAAGCGATATTGTAAAGCGCAAAGCCCCGGAGGATATGCCTCAGGGTACGGTATGGGTAGAGAATCCATCTCTTCATCTGACGGCTGTTTACCTGTCTCAGGAGATGAGAAGGCCGATTGAGTCTGGGGATGAAGCGGCTGCAAAGGAGAGAGCAGACCGGATCCGTGAGCTCAACGAGGAGCTGACGGCTGATTTCCGCAAGGGCAGCTATATCTTTGCCATCCAGAAGGAGGAAAAGGGGATTCCTCTTGTGAAAATGAAGGACGGACAGCTGTACCAGCCCGCCTTTACAGATATTTTAGAGTTTCAGAAGTTTAACCGCGACAATAAGCTGCGCCCCGTGGTGGTAGAGGCTGAGAAGGTTCCCACCGTACTGGCGTCCGAGGCAGGCGGTATTATTTTAAATGTGATGGGAGTCAATCTGCCACTTACCATTAACCGCCCCGCAGCGCCTAAGACGGCGCCCACAGCTCCGCATTAAAAAGGACTGCGAAGGAGAATGGATGCAAAATCAAAAGGCTGAGGATGAAGCTGCAGAAACTCAAGAGACCACTATCTCGACCAAAGCCTCCTTTTGTGGTATAATGCAGTATTATGCAATCGCGGAAGGAGGCAATTTTTATGGGCGAACAGAAGTCCGATAAAATTAAAAAACATATATGTGCTGGTCTGTTGGCCCATGTAGACGCGGGCAAGACTACGCTGTCGGAGGCGATCCTCTATCTGGCCGGGGCCATACGAAAGCTGGGACGGGTAGATGACCGGGATGCTTTTCTGGACACGTATGAACTGGAGCGGGCCAGGGGGATCACTATTTTTTCCAAACAGGCCGTGTTCTCTCTGGAGGATACGTCCGTTACTCTGCTGGACACTCCCGGCCATGTGGACTTTTCCGCAGAGATGGAGCGGACTCTGCAGGTGCTGGACTGCGCTATCCTTGTGATTAACGGGGCAGACGGCGTCCAGGGTCATACGGAAACGCTGTGGCGTCTGTTAAAGCGCTACCGGATTCCGGTGTGTCTTTTTGTCAATAAAATGGATCAGCAGGGGACGCAGAAAGAGACGCTTATGGCAGAACTTAAGAGCCGCCTGGATGAGGCCTGCGTGGATTTTGGCGGCTGGCAGGCGCAAGGCGGTGCATGGGATCCCCAAACAGAGGATCCAGAGGGCTTTGAGGAAAGTCTGGCTGTCTGCGATGAAGCTGTATTGGAAGCATACCTGGAATCCGGAGAGCTTCCGCCGGATACAGCAGCGCGCCTGATGGCAGAGCGGAAACTGTTTCCGTGCTTTTTCGGTTCTGCTCTTAAATTGCAGGGGATTGAGAGCTTTTTGAGGGAACTGGGGGAAATAATACCGGTTCCTGAGAGAAGCTCTTGTTTTGGCGCAAAAATCTATAAGATATCCAGGGACAGCCAGGGGATGCGGCTGACCCATCTTAAGGTAACCGGAGGCGTCCTTCGGGTGAAGGATACATTGATAGAAGATGAGAAGGTAAATCAGATCCGCATTTACTCAGGAGCTAAATATGAGACTGTCCAGGAGGCGGAGGCAGGAACCGTATGTGCGGTGACGGGACTTGTATCTTCCAGGACAGGTCAGGGGCTGGGGGAAGAGGCGGCCTCGGAACTTCCGATTCTGGAGCCGGTTTTGACGTATCGGATCCTTCTGCCGGAGGGGGAAGATGTCCATAAAAGTCTGCGGGATCTGCGCCAGCTGGAAGAGGAGGAGCCGGAGCTTCATATCCTGTGGGAGGAAGCGACAGGAGAAATCCAGGCCCAGGTCATGGGCGACGTGCAGATTGATATTTTGCAGACACTGATCCGGGAGCGATATGGCCTTTCGGTGGAATTTGGCACAGGGAACATTGTGTATAAGGAGACGATTCTGGAGCCGATGGAGGGAGTGGGACATTTTGAGCCTCTGCGCCATTATGCGGAGGTGCATCTTCTTCTGGAGCCGGGTGAGCCAGGCAGCGGCCTGCAGTTTCATACGGCCTGCAGTGAGGATGTGCTGGATCGGAACTGGCAGCGTCTGATTCTTACCCATCTGGAGGAAAAACGCCACCGGGGAGTGATGACCGGGGCGGAGATTACGGATATGCGGATCACGCTGCTGACTGGAAGGGCACATATTAAGCACACTGAGGGAGGAGACTTCCGCCAGGCTACCTACCGGGCACTGCGTCAGGGGCTGCGAGCGGGAAAATGCCGTCTGCTGGAGCCTTATTATGGATTTCGCATGGAGCTTCCTGCAGAGAATCTGGGAAGGGCCATGGCAGATTTTGAGAGAAAATGCTGCGTCTTTGATCCGCCTCAGACCCAGAAAGAGACGGCGGTTCTTACGGGAAAAGGGCCGGTGGTAAATCTTCGGGATTACCAGAGGGAGGTGACGGCATACACCAGGGGAAGAGGCCGCCTGTCTCTGTGGGTTAAGGATTACGAGCCCTGTCATAATGAGGAAGAAGTGATCCGGGCCGCCGGGTATGATCCTGATGGGGATCTGGATAACCCAACTGGATCCGTGTTCTGCTCCCACGGGGCCGGGTTTGCAGTACCCTGGGATCAGGTGAAGCAGTATATGCATCTGGAAAGCCCCTTAAAAAAGAAAGAGGAGGAGGGGAAAACGGAAGCAGACCGGAAAATGGGCGGCGTGGGAAACGGCCGTTTTAGTGGGTCCTGGGCGGATGATAAAGAGCTGGAAGCCATTTTCCAGCGGACCTTTGGGCCGGTTCGCAGAAGAAATCCAAATCAGGAAGCGCCTGCCCGACGGGTATATACAGCCGGCAAAACGAACATTTCTGCCCCGAAAAAGGAAGAGGAAACAGAATATCTTCTGGTAGATGGCTATAATATCATTTTTGCCTGGGAAGAACTGAGAGAGCTTTCAAAGACCACCATCGAGGGAGCCCGCCATAAGCTGATGGACATTCTCTGCAACTACCAGGGCTACAAAAAATGCACGCTGATCCTGGTATTTGATGCCTACAAGGTATCGGGAAATACTGGAGAAGCGCTGGATTACCACAATATTCATGTCGTTTATACAAAAGAAGCGGAAACGGCAGATCAGTATATCGAAAAGCTGGCTCACCGGATCGGCCGCACCTATCAGGTCACGGTGGCTACCTCAGACGGCCTGGAGCAGCTGATCATCTACGGTCAGGGCTGCCGTCTGATGTCTGCAAAAGATTTAAAAGAGGAGATTGAGTGGACAAACCGCCTGATCCGCGAGGAAAAGGAACGCCTGGGAACACCGGGGAAAAATTACCTGTTCCAGAATACAGGAGAAGAACTTGGCAGCTATCTGGAAGATATCCGTCTGGGACGCAGGGACACAAAATCATAAGAAAGGCATAAAAGGTATGCTTTATATCTACCCCCATTATTACAAACGTTTTACGTGTATTGCGTCGGAATGTCCCGACACCTGCTGTGCCGGCTGGTCCATCATGATCGATGAACGGTCTCTTAAGCAGTATGGAACGGTAAAAGGGCCTTTTGGCAATCGTCTGAAAAATTCCATCGACTGGAAGGAGGGATCTTTTAAACGATATAAGGGCCGCTGTGCCTTTCTGAATGAGGAGGATCTCTGCGATCTCTATATCGAAGAGGGAAAGGACAGCCTGTGCAGAACCTGCAGGATGTATCCCCGCCATACGGAGGAATTTGAAGGCTGCAGAGAGATTTCCCTGTGCCTATCCTGCCCGGCGGCGGCAAAGCTGATCCTGGGCTGTAAGGAACCGGTGCGTTTTCTGGAGAAAGAGGATGAGAAGGAAGAAACATACGAAGAATTTGACTTCTTCCTGTATACAAAGCTCACAGATGCAAGGACGCTCATTTTAAAAATACTGCAGAACCGGCAGATGGAAATGGAACTTCGCCTGTCGATGGCGCTGGCTCTGGGACACGATCTTCAGCGCAGGATTCGGGAAAACAGGCTTTATGAGGCGGACGCCCTGTTGGTCCGGTATGAGAAGGAAAACAGGGAGGAATATTTTAGAAAAAAGACTGTTTTTGGAAGCCGTTACCGGCTGATGCAGGATTTATTTTCTATTTTAAGGAAAATGGAACCCTTAAACGCTGCGTGGCCCCGGGTTCGGGAGAAACTGGCTGCTGCACTGTATGAAGGCGGGGAAGAGGCCTATAAGGCCGGCTGGAAGGAATTTGCGGCTGCCTGTCCCGACCTGGAGTTGTGGACCGAGCAGATGATGGTCTATTTTGTGTTCACCGGTTTCTGCGGGGGTGTTTACAACGAAAATCCGTATGGGAAGTTAAAAATGGCTGCGGCCTCCGTGCTTGTGATTCAGGATATGGCTCTGGGGCGATGGATGGAGCAGAAATGCCTGACGCTGGATGAAATGGCTGATACAGCCCACCGATATTCCAGGGAGGTAGAACATTCAGATGAGAACCGGATCCTTTTAGAGAAATGCCTTACCAAGGATGAGCGTTTTGGCCTGACGGCGTTTTTAGGGGCGATTCAGGAAAAATGCTGAGCAAACAGAAAGGCGCTCCATTGTTCGCTGTGAAATACACGGGAAAGGAATGGACATTCTAAGAGGAAAGCCGTATAATAAAAACAATAGCTGCCTCCAGGCAGAAGAAGGAAACGAAGTTTAGAAGGAGAAAGTGACCATGAGTGAATGTAATCATGACTGCGGCTCCTGCAGTGCTAACTGCGGCAGCCATACAGCAGATAAAACAAGCTTTTTAGAAGCGCTGGCACCGGAGAGCAGGGTAAAGAAGGTGATCGGCATCGTCAGCGGAAAGGGCGGAGTAGGCAAGTCTCTTGTGACCTCCCTGATGGCTGTGAGCGCCAACCGCAGGGGGAAACATACCGCTGTGCTGGATGCGGATATCACCGGCCCGTCAATCCCCATGGCGTTTGGAGTAGCAGACGAGAAACCGGCAGTGACGCCTGACGGCCGTCTGATGATTCCTGCAAGATCCCTGGAGGGGATAGATATTATGTCTGCCAATCTGCTTTTAGACAATGCGACAGACCCTGTGATCTGGAGAGGTCCTGTGATCGCCGGCGCGGTAAAGCAGTTCTGGAGTGAGACGTTGTGGCAGGATGTGGACTATATGTTTGTGGATATGCCTCCTGGAACCGGGGATGTGCCTCTGACGGTATTTCAGTCTCTTCCTGTGGACGGGATCATCATTGTAACCTCTCCTCAGGAGCTGGTGAGCATGATCGTTGGAAAGGCGGTCAATATGGCAAAGAAAATGGATATCCCCATTCTTGGCATTGTAGAAAATATGAGTTATCTGGAATGTCCGGACTGCGGCAGGCATATTAATGTGTTCGGTGAGAGTCATGTGGAGCAGGCGGCCAGGGAATATGGCTTAAAGGTTCTTGCGCAGATCCCGATTGATCCGAAGCTTGCCCAGATGGTAGACGGCGGCCGGGTAGAATACATAGATATGCCATGGTTTGAAAAAGCAGCAGAGGCTGTACTGGCCCTGTAGCACAAAATGAGGTGGCAGAATCAATGAATATCAATCTTAGTCCCAACAGCGAGCTTCACCAGTCCATTGTCCGTGTTCCTGATCTTGTTCAGGTGCCCGATATCTGGCTGGATCAGGCCCGACAGTTCCAGCAGGTGATGATGCATTATACCTGCGCCATCCGGGAGGTAAAGACGAAACTGGAGGTCTTAAATGACGAGCTTTCTGTCAAAAACCAGCGCAACCCCATTGAGATGATCAAGTCCCGTGTAAAGAAGCCTCTCAGCATTGTGGAGAAACTGCAGCGCAGGGGATTGGAGGTATCTTTGGAGTCCATGGTTAAAAATCTGGATGATGTGGCGGGAGTGCGTATCATCTGCTCCTTTGTGGATGATATCTATGAAGTGGCGGAGATGCTGGTGCGCCAGGACGATGTAAGGGTCATCGCTGTGAAGGATTATATCAAAAATCCCAAGCCAAACGGCTACCGAAGCTACCACATGATCATCGAGGTTCCGGTCTTTTTCACGGATTCCAAACAGTTTATCCGGGTAGAGGTTCAGATCCGCACCATTGCCATGGACTTTTGGGCAAGCCTGGACCATGAATTGAAATACAAGAAATCTTTTTTTGACACGGATGGGGAAATCAGCGGTGAGCTGAAGCAGTGTGCCGATGTGATTGCCCAGACGGATGAAAAGATGCTTGAGATCCGCAAACGAATCGAGGCCCAGGGAGTAGAGGTGCGCCGGGATTAGCGCAGATATATAAAAAGCCGCGTGATGCAGCGGCTTAATAGAGATAAAAGGACAGGGTTTCCGTTATGCGGAAGCCCGTTTTTTTGTACAGCGCCAGGGCAGGCTCATTTTCACCGGAAACCTGAAGGCTGACAGCGGTAAAGCCGAGTGCGGCCAGACGGGAAAAGAGATTCGTTAAAAAGGCGGCGCCGAGTCCCTGGTTCCTGTAAGGCTCCTCTGTGACCAGATGAGAGAGATATACCCTCCCCCCTTGGGGGGATAAGAAACAGGATACATGAGGAGCGACGGCGCGGCCGGTATCCTGAAAGGAGGCGCTTTCCGGGGAAGGCAGCGGCTGATCAGAAGAAACAGCCGCAGCCCCATGGTTTCGTTTTCCATCAGGGAGAAACAGGGTGACGGGGAAAGAGGGCGCTGTCCGGGGAAACATAAATCCTTCTAAAGAAAGCTCCATCATATACTCGTCATAAACCTTCTCTGCCTGGATTGCCTCAAGAACTGCGGCCCAGGTTTTCTGTCCGGGACGGCAGGTGAACCAGAGTTCTTCTTCTCCAGGACAGTTTCCGGCTTTGCAGGCCTCTGATAAAAGGGCGGAGAATACGCCTTTTTTCCGGCAGCCAGGATCTGTAAGAGGAATGCATTCCCAGGAAGCCTCCCCTGTCTGAAACAGGATCAGGCATCCTGCAAGCGAACCTGTCTTTTCATCGGCAGCCAGCCAGAAACCATCTCCATCTGTGCCGAGGGGGTCAAAAATATCGCCGGAGGCGGCGCAGGCAGAGAGGAGCCCGGACAGCTTCCGGTTCCATTTTTGGGTCAGTTTTGTTTCAAAAAAGAACCTCATAAAATTTTCCTTTCCAAAGGGAATTATTTTCGTTAAAAATTGCAGAGGCCGGAGGACAAGGCGTCCGCTGGTTTTATTTTAGGCCCTGCGCCAGTCAAATGCAAGATTGTATTTTCTCTGTATTTTGGCATTTCACACCTTGCATATGGAAAAATGCAGTGGTAGAATATGACAGCATGACACAGGAGGAAAAAGACATGAAGTATGTAAAACAGATTGGCATTATTTTGGGGATCACACTGGCGGGAGAATGTTTAAATCAGTTCCTGCCTCTTCCTGTACCCGCAGGCGTATACGGCCTGTTTCTGCTGCTGGGCACTCTTCTCACCGGCGCGGTGAAGCTTGAGAGTGTAGAAGGCACCGGCAACTTTCTTATGGATACCATGAGCATGATGTTTATTCCCGCTACGGTGGGAATCATCGAGTGCGCGGATCAGCTGCGGACGGTACTGCTTCCGTTTCTTCTGATCATCGCAGTGTCCACCATCGCTGTTATGGCAGTGACCGGAAAGGTGGCTCAGCATATGGTGGAAAAGAAAGAAAGAGAACAGGGAGGACGGTAAGATGAAAGAGACATTACAGGGATTTTTAGATCAGTCCCAGTATTGGGGGCTTGTATTCAGCATTGCAGCCTATCTGTTTGCCTGCTGGCTGAAAGAAAAAACACGGCTGGCTATTTTAAACCCGCTGCTGGTATCGGCGGCGATTATTATTGTATTTCTTGTGGGCGTAGGGGAGGATTATACGGTATATAACCAGGGAGCCTCCTACCTGAGCTGGCTTCTGACACCGGCCACCGTCTGCCTGGCTATCCCTCTGTATAAGCAACTCCACCTGCTGAAAAAGCACGGCGCTGCCGTAGCTCTCAGCATTACTGCCGGGGTTATCACCAGTGCAGTGAGTATTTTCCTCATGAGCCGGATCCTGGGGCTGACCCATATCGATTATGTGACGCTGCTTCCAAAGTCCATAACCACGGCTATTGGAATGGGTGTCAGCGAGGAAGCGGGCGGAATTGTCACGCTGACTGTTATGAGTATTATTCTCACCGGTGTGATCGGAAATGTACTTGGTGAGATTATTCTGCATCTTACAGGTGTCCGCCATCCTGTAGCCAAAGGTCTGGCCCTTGGCACCAGCGCTCATGCCATCGGCACGGCCAAGGCCCTGGAACTGGGAGAGATCGAAGGGGCCATGAGCAGTCTGTCGATTGCAGTGGCCGGGCTTATGACGGTGATCGCAGTTCCTTTTGCGGCGAACCTGATGTAGGAAACGGTTTTTATCAACAGAATAGCGGAGTACATACGGAAATGTCCCTTAAGGAAGAAATTTAGATTAGCATGGAACGTGATATTGATTATGTGATTGCAGTAGCCGAATGTGGAAGCATCTCTCAGGCGGCAGAGATGCTTTATATCAGCCAGCCGTCCTTAAGCCGTTATATTTCCAGTTTGGAACATGATCTGGGAGTGGGGTTGTTTGTACGCACCATCAATGGAACGGAATTGACAGAAGCAGGAAAGATTTATCTGAAGTATGCCAAGGAAATAAAGCTGCTACGGGGAACCATGGAGCATGAATTGCGAAAATTCAAGCAAGCGAATATGAACAGGATTCGAATTGGCATGACATTGAATGCGGCATCCTTATCCATTTTTAATGTAGCGGAAAAAGTGAAACAGCGGTATCCGGGGTGTAGGGTGGAATTGTTTAATATCATGTCAAAGGATATTGAGGAGTCGCTGAAAGAAAAGAAGTATAATTTTGTGATTGGGCCAGATGTGGAAAAAAATCCTGATTTTGGGTATGAAAGGTTCAGCAGCGATCCGTTTGTTCTTATCGTACCAGAGCGTTATGATATCAGCAGATATGTGGAGCATAGGGTAGACAGTTGTTTTCCATATATAAATATGGGAATACTTCCTTCCATGGATTTTGTCCTTCAGGAGGAGTCTACATCTGTTCGTAAAGGGATTGAGCGCTTGGTCCAACATACAAAATACAAAATTACGCCGAAGCTGCTGGTAACAAGCAGTCCGCTTGCCATCCAGGCGGCAGAAAGCGGGATTGGTTGCTGTGTGGTTAATGTAGGGCATTTGGCTTATGTAAATCATGCAGAACGGTTAAATTTTTATCAGATTGAGGAAGAAATAACAGCTTCTTCGGGCGTGGTTTTTCTTCGTACCAAATCCTTTTCTCAAGAGGAAAAATACTGTGTTGCCTGCATCCGAAATGCTCTGTTGGCAGGAGAAAAAGAAATTTTAAAGTATCTGAAGAAAGTTGGAAAAATGGGGATATAGCATAAAGCTATAGCCCTATTTTGTTTTGGCATTGGCGCGATCCTGTAGAATGAATTATACTGTATTTGTCAAAATACAATGCTGGCCAGCAGAGATGAAAGAAAATACAGTATAGCTACTGAAGGAGGATACAGTATGAATATGCCTTTAATATGGGCATTTATCTGCCTGATTATTTTTGTGGTCGTCTTGGCTCACCCGAAGTTTCCAAACTGGATGACATTTGTAAGCATAGCCCCAGTGGCATTCTTTGCAGGTGTAATGGATGCGGATGGGATTTATAGTGTGTTAAACAGCTCCAGCCTGCACTTAATGGTAATTATCTGTATGTTTTCCGGTATGATTGCAGCTACAGGATTGGATGTAATCATTGGTGATTTTATGGATCGGGCTACCAGCTCTCAAATGGGAAAGAAAAAGGAAATGATGATTTTTGCTATCATATATCTATTTTCTGGCCTGATTTCCACTGTGCTACAAAATAGCTATGTGGCTCTTGCATTTCTGCCTGTTTTAAAGAGCATTGCCAGAAAAAACCGAATCAGCCTTTCCAAACTGGTACTCTTCGTTATTTTTGCAACAACATTAGGTGGAGCGATTACTTTGATTGGAACACCTACCAATGTTTATGCAAATTCAGCATTGGAAGAGGCTGGGATAGCTTTGTTTGGAATGCTGGATTTTGCATGGGTTGGAATCCCTATTTTTATCCTGGGCGGTATTTATATGGTAATCATGAATGGATGGTGTAAGTCATATGATGATTTTGGTGATGAAATGGAAGTTCAGACATTGACAGATGCTCAGAAAAATAAGCAGAAAGTTGTGGGTATTGCATTCCTTGTATTTGTGGCTGCGCTGGTGCTGAAATCTTTAAAGGTGATTTCTGTTGATCCGAATTTGGTAGGATATGCGATGATTGCTCTTGCAGTGCTCACTATGGTTGTAAGTCCCAAGGAAGCAATCAGTTCTCTTGATGCTAATATGATCTTATTTTGTGCAGGTATTAATCTGATGATCGCGATTATGAATCAGAGCGGGCTCGGTAATTTGTTTGGAACTGCAATTATCAGTGTAATTGGGACATCTCGAAATCTGTATCTGATTACGGCTGTACTCTGTATTGGTGCCTCCATTGCAACACAGTTTATGAATAACATGGCCTGCGCAGGTATGCTGGCTCCGGTTGGAATTTCAATTGCAGAGACTCTTGGAGCGAATCCTCAGGCCATTGTTTTAGCAATTGCTATTGGAGCAGGCTGCTCTTACTTAACTCCAATTGCCTCAGGAACAAATCAGACCATGATGATTTTTACCAAACTGAAGTTTCAGGATTTTGCTCGTTTTGGTTGGCCTCTTTTAATCATTACCTGGGTCTGCTGTGTGGCAATCCTTCCTCAGGTATTTCCATTTTTTGAATAAGGAGTCACGACAATGAAAAATGAACTTGAACGGTCGTTTCCCTCTCAGGAAGGAATCAACCCAGAATACATTATTGATTTCTTAAATGCCTGTGAAAAGGCAGAGACAGAGATTCATGGAATCATGATTGCCCGACATGGGAAGGTTGTTTTTGAAGCTTATAATTCCCCCTATGCTGCAGATATTCCCCATATTATGCATTCATTTACGAAAATTCTGACCAATACAGCGGTGGCATTGGCATACACAGATGGTCTTCTGGCATTAGACGATCCTATTTTAAAATATTTTCCGGAATATAGAAAGAACGCCAACAAATATCTGAGTGCCTGTACCATTCGGAACATGATTACTATGCGAAATGGACAGCAACGCAGTATTGGCGGAAATGAATGGAGACCTTTAAAAAGCAGCTGGAAAGATGCGTATTTTCAAGTACCCTTTGACAAAAAACCGGGAGAGGTTTATATGTATTCCAGTGGCAACAGCTATATATTGTCTTATATTGTTCAAAAACTGGAAAAAAAGACCTGTCGGGAACTGATCTGGGAACGAATCGGGAAAAAGATAGGTCTGACAGAATTTTCATGGATGCTGAGTCCAGAGGGCGTTTGTTCTGGAGGGAATGGCGTATCCCTTACAGTAGAAGATATGCTACGGATAGGGCTTCTCTATCTGAATAAAGGAAAATGGAAGGGGGAGCAGCTGATTTCCCGACAGTGGATTGATTATGCTATGGGGTATCTGGATCCGATTCCACCGGAGAACGGACTTCAATACAATTTCCACTGGGATCATATAGATGATATTTGGGCAGGTAGAGGGATGTTTGGGCAGATTTGTGGTCAGGTTCCCAAGCTGGATATGGTTTTTGCGATGACAGCGGCAGATGAGCATTACACAGCCATGAGATTATTTCAGACGGAAATTGTGGACAAGGTAAAGGCAGATCAGGAAACTAATTGGGAGAATGCATCTGTGAAAGATGAGATATTAACTCAGAAAGGACTGCGTATGACTCTGGAAGGAAAGAATGCCTCAGTAAAGGAACATATACAGCTGAAGGAAAAAGATTTTGTATGGATACCAGAGGAAAATTGTAACGGTGTGAAACGAGTGGAGCTGCATTTTGAGAGGGATCACGTGCGGTACGTGATGGAAGATAGTCGAGGCTGTCATGAGGTTGTGGCAGGTCTGGAGCACTGGATCTGCGGAAAAACTACTATGACGTGTTCTTATCTTCATCATCAGTATGAGCAGGATATATCACGGATTTCAGCTATTGCGTACTGGAACAGTGCGAATGCGCTGATGATGGAATGGCGTTTTCCGGAAATGGCATTTTTCGATCATGTAAACATCTTATTTGATGGGGAGCAAGTGCGAATGAATCGGTGGGTAAATATGAATTCTCAGGCTAGGAGCTGTCCGACACTGATATTAAAATAGTCCTAAATTAAACCAGGGGGGCGCGGCTTATATATAAGCCGCGCCCCCCTGGTTTCAGTTGTGCGCCTGGCGGCGCACGTTTCTTAAGGGTGCAAGTCCCAAGTCTGCCGGTAGCGGGAAGGACATAGCCGAAGGCAAGGGTGTTGCAGGTGACTGCAAATCTGAAGGAAGCCGGATGTGGGGAACCAACTAACCCATGGGCAAACCTCTGGTCTGACGAACAGAAATCGTATATAAGGCTGTGCATGAGGGTAAGTCTGCAACACAAGATGAAGCCCGATAGCTACACGGAATCATGTGCAGTAAATGTGGCAGATGGATAAAGGGAAAGAAATGTGTGGTACCCGGGGAGGTCTGTGCGGAACGCTCCGAAAGGAGTAACCGGTATCGTGAGGTAGTGCTGAACGCACAGAAGTCAGCAGAGGTCATAGTAGCTGTTTTTTTCAGTGAAGGACCGAATCAATAGGAGTCTTTAGTACGACTTGGAAAGGAGGAATGGGCAGATGGGTACAGAAAACAAAGAAAGCTTCTCACAAAGAGATAGCGCGGAACGTAAAGGGTATGTGAGAGCGCACCGTTCATTCAACCGGATATGGAAGGAAAGAGACCGTGCAGAGCCGGACATCTTAGGTAAGATACTGAATAAGGACAACCTGAACAGGGCTTATAAAAGAGTGAAGGCAAACAAAGGAGCGCCGGGAGTAGATGGAATGACCATCGAAGCGGCACTGCCATGGCTAAAGGAACATAACCACGAGTTGATAGAGAGAATGCGAAAGGGGAAATATACCCCATCGCCGGTCAGAAGAGTGGAAATCCCGAAGCTGGGTATCCCAACCGTCATAGACCGCATTATCCAACAGGCGATGACGCAACAGCTCACGCCAGTCTTTGAGCCACTGTTTTCGGATGATAGCTTCGGTTACAGACCGGGAAGAAGCGCAAAAGATGCCATTGAGAGAATAAAGGAATATATAGAGCAGGGATATACGAGAGCAGTAGTTCTTGACCTGTCCAAGTATTTCGATACGCTGAACCATGAAATCCTGCTGAACTTGTTGAGAAGGCAGGTAAAGGATGAACGAGTGATACAGATGGTAAAGCGGTATCTGAAAAGTGGAGTGATGGAAAAGGGTGTTGTAACAGAGACAGAGGAAGGCGCTCCCCAGGGAGGGAATCTATCCCCACTGTTAGCAAATGTGTATCTGAATGAATTGGACCGGGAATACCACAGACGTGACGTACCGAGTATCCGGTATGCAGACGACATCGTATTGCTGGCGAAGAGTGAACGGGTGGCGGAACGAGTGTTGGAGAGCAGTACGAAATATCTGGAAGAGACACTGAAGCTGAAAGTGAATCGGGAAAAGAGCCGGACGGTCAGCATGATCGCAATCCGAAATTTTGAGTTCCTTGGCTTCTGTTTTGGGAAGAACGGAAAAGGAATTTACATCCGTGTCCATGGAAGAAAGCCAAGGATAAGCTGCGTGAGCTTACTTCCCGAAGCAGGTGCGGCAGTATCATCCGAACCATGGAGAAGATAAAAGTATACATGGGAGGATGGCTAAACTACTACGGGATAGCAGATATGAAGAAGAACATCGAAAGCCTGAATGGATGGCTGTACCGCCGGATACGGATGTGTATCTGGAAACAGTGGAAGCTGCCAAAGACACGCAAAAGAAAGCTGATAGGACTAGGAATGCCGGAATGGGTAGCCAGCGAAGGAGCATATAGCCGGAAAGCTTACTGGCGGATGGCGGGAAGCGGAGTGGTACAAAGAGCATTAACGAAGGAAAGACTGATAAACTGGGGCTTTTATGATTTGGCCACAGCCTATCAGTCTCTGCACATCGACTATTGAAACCGCCATGTACCAAACGGTACGCACGGTGGTGTGGGCGGACGGGAGCTAATCACTCCCTCCTACTCGATTAGATTAAGGAATGTTTAATCCTGCACAAAGGAATGGCTCATAATATAAAATTCATCCTGGCTTGGCTGATATTTTTTTTCCATGGGTTCTAAGGTATCGTCATAGGCGTTGGCCTCATCCTCGGAAATTGCCATCACAGGACTGCCCTGGTAGAGCCATCTGCGGCCGTCCAGAGCGCCGGGGATCAGTTCCTTTACCATCATGGCGGCGGGGAAAATGCCCTTTTCAATGCAGACGTTAAATTTCCTGCAGCTTTTAAAGCCCTGGCTGACATAAACTGCCGGGCTGCCGAAGATGACGATAGTATCATAGCCCAGCCTTGCGGCTGCCTGAAAGGAATGCTCCATGAGCATTTTTCCAAGGCCCTTTCGCTGGTGCTCCAGGGCCACGCAGACAGGACCGAAGGTAAGTATATTTTTTACAAATCCTGTTTCGTCGGTGAGAGTGGCTTTTGTATACATGATGTTTCCGATGATGCGTCCCTCATCCTCCAGAACAAAATCAAGCGCAGGGATAAAATCCTCATGCTCCCGCATGAGGCGGATCAGATAGTGCTCCGTGCAGCCGGGAACATATACATTGTAAAATGCCCTCCGCGTCAGCTTTTCCACTGCCTCAAAGTCTTTTTTTTCCTCATTTCGTATGATCATTTCTGTTCTTGCTCCAATACGCGGCCAATATCAGATCCGTGCGATCCCTTCCTCCACAGCCACGTCAGCTACGGCTTTTGCTACTACGTCAGCCACAGCCTTGTTGAGAGGAGAGGGGATGATGTTTTCCGGTGTCAGTTCATTCTCAGGTATCATGTCGGCAATGGCGTAAGAAGCCCGCTGCTTCATGGATTCGGTGATCTCCTTTGCGCGGACGGAAAGAGCGCCCTTGAATACGCCGGGGAATACCAGCACGTTGTTGATCTGGTTGGGGAAGTCAGAGCGGCCGGTACCCACTACAGCTGCGCCGCCTGCCAGCGCCTCGTCAGGCATGATTTCAGGGGTTGGGTTGGCAAGGGGGAATACGATGCCCCTGTTCATGGAGGCTACCATTTCCTTTGTTACCAGGCCTGGACGGGACACGCCGATGAAAACGTCTGCGTTCTCTAAGGCATCGGCAAGCGTGCCGTGCTCCTTGTTCCGGTTGCTGATATGAGAAATTTCCTCCTGACCGTGATTTAAGCCTTCATCCCCTTCGCAGATAATGCCGTTGATATCGCACAGGATCACATTTCCAAAGCCCATGTTGATCAGGTGTTTTCCGATGGCAATGCCTGCGGCTCCGGCTCCGTTAATTACGATCCTCAGCTGTCCCATTTCTTTGCCAGTTACCTTGATGGCATTCAACAGAGCGGCAGCTACAACGATGGCAGTGCCGTGCTGGTCGTCGTGAAATACAGGGATGTCGCACATTTCCTTTAAGCGGCGCTCAATCTCAAAGCACCGTGGGGCAGCAATATCCTCTAAGTTGATGCCGCCGAAACTTTTTGAGATCAGGGCGATGGTCTGCACAATGGTATCGGTATCCTTGGAGTCGATGCACAGGGGGAATGCGTCCACATCTGCAAATTCCTTAAACAGGGCGCATTTTCCCTCCATAACCGGCATACCGGCAGCAGGGCCGATGTCACCAAGGCCCAAAACAGCGGTGCCGTCAGTGATGACAGCTACCAGGTTGGAGCGGCGGGTCAGCTTAAAGGACTGCTCGTAGTCCCTGGCGATTACGCGGCACGGCTCGGCAACTCCGGGGGTGTAGGCTAAAGACAGATCCTCTCTTGTCTCAATTTTCTTGCGTGAAATAACTTCGATCTTTCCGTTAAGGTCATAATGCATCTGCAGGGATGCCTGATTGATATCCATGATGGTTTTCCTCCTGTGGTTGATTGTGCATTCCGGGAGATCGTAAGAAGTCCGGGAACATGGATCAGATGGTATGTGTCCGCTGTTTCCCGGCAGATTCGGTTCTGCCGGGGCAGCTGTGCGGTTTATACTGGGAATGCCCGAATGTGTATGGGGCCGTCAGACCATGGCTTCCGGCCGGAATACCTCGTCAAAAGCCTCATCTGTGAGAAGGCCCAGGGAAACACAGGCCTCTTTCAGGGAAATATTTTCCTTATAGGCCTTTTTGGCTGTTTTGGCCGCATTTTCATAGCCTATATAAGGATTTAGGCAGGTTACAAGCATCAGGGAGCGACGGAGATTTTCGTCCATCTTTTCCCGGTTCGGCCGGATGCCGGCGGCGCAATGACGGTTAAATGATACCAGAGCGTCAGCGAGAAGGCGGACGGACTGGAGGAAATTGTAAATACATACGGGCATAAATACGTTTAACTCAAAATTGCCCTGGGAGGCTGCCATGCCTACGGCTACATCGTTTGCCATGACCTGAACCGCGACCATAGTGACAGCCTCGCATTGGGTGGGATTTACCTTGCCGGGCATGATGGAGCTGCCAGGTTCATTTTCGGGGATAAAGATCTCTCCAAGACCGCAGCGCGGGCCGCTGGAAAGCCAGCGGATATCATTTGCAATCTTCATCATATCGGCCGCCAGGCCCTTTAACGCTCCGTGGGCGAAAACAAGCTCATCCTTGCTGGTGAGAGAATGGAACTTGTTGGCAGCCGTGACAAATTCTTTGCCTGTAAGTTCGGAAACAGCCTTTGCCACCTCGGTGTCAAAGCCTCTGGGAGCGTTTAGGCCGGTTCCCACTGCGGTTCCGCCCAGAGCCAGTTCACGCAGGCCCTTTAAACTTAAGGTCAGCATTTCCTTTGATTTTTCCAGCATATTTTTCCAGCCGCTGATTTCCTGGGAAAATGTAATGGGGGTGGCATCCTGAAGATGGGTGCGTCCTGTTTTTATGATGCCCTCGTTTTCCTTCATAAGGCGGTCAAAGGTAATGATGAGCAGATCCAGAGCCGGGAAGAGCTTATCCTCGATCTCCGTTGCCGCTGCGATGTGCATGGCAGTGGGGAAGGTATCGTTGGAGCTCTGGGACATATTGGAATGATCGTTGGGATGAAGCAGCTTTTCCCCGGCGATTTCATTTCCACGGTTGGCGATGACTTCATTTACATTCATATTGGACTGAGTGCCGCTTCCTGTCTGCCATACGGCCAGTGGGAAGTGTTCGTCCAGTTTCCCCATAAGGATCTCATCACAGGCGGCGCTTATAAGAGACAGCCGTTTTTCATCCAGTCTGCCAAGCCGGTTATTTGCCATGGCTGCCGCTTTCTTAAGGATGGCAAAGGCCCGGATTACTTCCATGGGGATTTTTTCTGTTCCGATCTTGAAATTCTCAAAACTCCGCTGGGTCTGGGCGCCCCAGTAGCGGTCGGCGGGAACCTGGATCTCTCCCATGGAATCATGTTCAATGCGGTACTGCATATATGATTGGCCTCCTTTTATGTAGGTTGCAGGATCTGCAGGCAGAGCCCGGACAGGACTGCCTGCAGATCCCCTATTATTCGCTGTATAGTATAACATACATACCGTCTGCGGACAAGAGGACACAGATATGTGCCAGGGGTTATACGGCTGACTTTTTACATATATAGTATATTTTCCCAACATCTCCTTGTTTCAGATATGGACTTTCAAACTTTAATATGTTAAAATGATTGGGGACAGCAAAAAACGCAGTAACCATTGAGTATGAAAATGTCATCCTGTTTCCCCCTATCAGGGAAAAACAGCCCAGGATAAATCAATCACAGCCATAAGGAGATGATAAAAGCATGAATAAAAAAATCAAAACAGAAGCTGTGGATCACTTATTTGACGCGATCCTTACCCTTGAAAGCCCGGAAGAATGTTACAAATTTTTTGAAGATGTATGCACCATTAATGAGCTCCTGTCCCTTTCTCAGCGCTACGAGGTAGCCAAGATGCTCAGAGAGGGCAAGACCTATTTGGAGATTGCGGAAAAAACGGGCGCTTCCACCGCTACCATCAGCCGTGTAAACCGATCTCTTAACTATGGAAGCGACGGCTACGACATGGTATTTACCCGTCTGAATTTAGAGGACGGATCAGGCGGTTCGGAAAAGGAATAGGCCGCGGCTGGAAATTCGCATCTTTTAAACAGCAAAAGGAATCTGTTTCATCCTGATTTGAAGGAAGCAGCAGATTCTTTTTTTGTTTGCTGAGACCGGGATATCATATAACTGGGAAGAATGGAGCAGCAATGGATGCTATTTTTCACAGAAGAAGTATTCGTGCGTATACGGAGCGAAACGCAGAGGAGGATAAAATTTTACAGATCCTTCGTGCGATGAAGAAAAAAGCGGCAGAACCGATCTTAAAAATCCAGCGTCCACTTTGTAAATTAACCGTTCGTTTTCAAAGGGATTGAGGTTTACAAACCCTTCCAGCCGTGCTATCATTTCATTAGCGTTATTTTTACGAATCAATAACGGTGGAGGTTACAGCATATGAAACTGATCCAAACAACGGATGCAGAAGGAGCGGTGCTCTGTCACGACATTACCCGAATCATAAAGGGTGTTTCCAAGGATGCCGTATTTCGCAAGGGGCATATTGTCACAAAGGAGGATATTCCCGTTCTCTTAAGCGCAGGAAAAGATCAGCTCTACGTCTGGGAGAAGGAGGAGGGAATGCTCCATGAGAATGATGCGGCCGAGATTCTGTGCGCGCTGTGCCGGGGCAGTCATATGGAGCGCTCCCAGGCAAAGGAAGGCAAGATTGAACTTACGGCGTCCTGCGACGGTCTGCTGAAAGTAGACAATCAGGGCTTAAAAGCGGTCAACGGTTTCGGCCAGATGATGATTGCCTCCCGCCATGGAAATTTTGCCGTAAAAAAGGGAGACAGGCTGGCAGGTACCCGTATCATCCCTCTGATGATCGAGGAGGAAAGGATGAGGCAGGCCAAAGAATGCGCGCTTCGCGCTACCGGCGGCCGTCCCATCCTGGAGCTAAAGCCGTTTGTACATAAAAAGGCAGGGATCATCACTACGGGAAATGAGGTTTTCTATGGCCGTATCCAGGATACATTTACCCCGGTTATCCGGGAAAAAATGAGGGAATTTGGCACCGAGATCATCGATCATGTGACCTGGAATGATGACGATAAAAAGGTCACAGCGTCTATTTTGGATATGGTCAAAAAAGGTGCAGACATAGTGGTCTGTACCGGTGGCATGAGCGTGGACCCCGATGACAAGACCCCTCTCGCCATCAAAAATACGGGTGCCAGAGTGGTATCCTACGGTGCTCCCGTCCTTCCAGGAGCCATGTTTTTGTTAGCCTATCTGGAGGTAAAGGAGAAGGGAACAAGCCGCACAGCGGCTGTCATAGGCCTTCCCGGCTGCGTGATGTACGCCAGGAGAACTATTTTTGATCTTATCCTGCCGAGAGTGATGGCAGATGACGAGGTGACACCGGAGGAACTGGCTGCTTTGGGACAGGGCGGTCTGTGTCTGGACTGTCCGGTGTGTACCTTCCCAAACTGCGGATTTGGAAAAGGAGTCTAGAATAATGAATTTTTCACATTTTGATGAACAGGGAAATGCCTGGATGGTGGATGTGGGTGAAAAAGAGGAGACGAATCGGGAGGCCACTGCAAGAGGAAGCATTTTTATGAGCCGTGAATGCCTGAAAATGGTGAAGGAAGGCACAATGAAAAAGGGAGATGTGCTGGGGGTGGCCCGTGTGGCCGGAATCATGGGAGCCAAGCGAACCTCGGAACTGATTCCTCTGTGCCATCTGCTGAACCTGACGAAACTGACAGTGGATTTTATGGTTCATGAGGAGAGAAATGAGATTGAGGCTGTCTGCACGGCCCGGACTGCCGGACGTACCGGTGTGGAGATGGAGGCTCTGACCGGAGTGAATGTGGCTCTTCTTACCATTTATGATATGTGCAAGGCAGTGGATAAGACCATGGAACTGGGGCATATTTATCTGGCTCATAAATCCGGCGGCAAAAGCGGCGAGTTTTGCAATGAAGGAAGGGAGCAGGAGCGCAAAGGATGAAGGACGGGACAGGACGGGAGATAGATTATATGCGGATATCCGTTACTGACCGCTGCAATCTTCGATGCCGGTACTGTATGCCTCATGGGATCCAATGCATCTCCAGATGGGATATCCTGTCATTGGAAGAGCTTGAGGCTATTGCTGTCTGCGCGGCGCGTCTGGGGATCCGAAACATTAAGGTTACCGGCGGGGAGCCTCTTGTGAGGAAGGATTGTACTCAGCTTATAAGGAGGCTTAAAAGGGTTCCGGGCATTGAGAAGGTAACCCTGACGACCAACGGAGTTCTCCTGGGAACTTATATGGATGAGCTGCTGGATGCCGGACTGGACGCGGTCAATATCAGTCTGGACACCCTGGATAGAGCGCTATATAAGGCCATCACTGGCGCAGATGCCCTGGATAAGGTAATGGGGGTGATCTGCGGGGCAAGTGAGCTTCCCATTCCTGTGAAGATCAATGCGGTCTCAATTGATTTTAATCAATGGAAGGACGGGCCGGGAAAGAGGGAAAACAGCTGGCTTTCTATAGCGGAGCTTGCCAGGCAATATCCGGTGGATGTGCGTTTTATAGAAATAATGCCCATTGGCTATGGAAAGCAGTTTAAGACCATCGATCATAGAACCCTGCTTTCGGAGCTTCAAACCACATATCCGGGCTTAAAAAAGGACAGTAAAAAGCATGGTTTCGGCCCTGCGGTTTATTATAAGCCGGCCGGTTTTCAGGGGAGTATTGGCCTGATCAGTGCGGTCCACAGAATGTTCTGCTCTTCCTGCAACCGGGTGCGGCTGACTGCCGGAGGCTATCTAAAGACCTGTCTCTGTTACGAGGACGGAATCGATTTGCGGGCGGTGTTAAGAGAGGGGATAAAACGGCCGGAAGAAGAAAGCCGCTTTGGCTGGCCGGATGGATTGGATATCCATGAGGAATGTTTGCAGAGGCGTCTGCAGACGGCGATGGAAGCTGCGATCCTTAAAAAACCCAGGGCTCATTGTTTTGAGACGCCGGGCCGAATCACGGAATCACACAATATGAGTTCGATCGGAGGATGAAAAATGGACGAGAAGGAGAGGAAAGGGCCTGTGGGGGTTGTTCGGGCGATCTGTATCAGCAGTCGCAAGGGAACAGAGAAACACAGCATAGAGGAAGGCTGTTTTCTGGAAAATTTTGGAATTAAAGGCGACGCCCACGGAGGAAAATGGCACCGTCAGGTCAGTCTTCTTTCCTATGATAAAATAAAGGAATTTAACGACCGTGGGGCCGGCGTAGAGGATGGGGCCTTCGGGGAAAACCTGGTGGTTGAAGGGATTGATTTCAGCTCTCTGCCGGTAGGAACCCGTTTTTATGCCGGGGATGCGGTTCTGGAAATGACCCAGATCGGCAAAGAATGTCACAGCCATTGCGCTATCTTTCACAAAATGGGAGAATGTATCATGCCCAGAGAGGGAGTATTTGCACGGGTATTAAAAGGAGGACGGATCCGTTCCGGCGATACCATGGAAACAATTTTTCCGTCAAAAGACCGTCCGTTCCAGGCGGCAGTTATCACCTTAAGCGATAAGGGGGCCAGAGGCGAGCGGACGGACGAGAGCGGACCTGCGGCAAAGGAAATGCTGGAGCAGGCCGGATATGAGGTGGCGGAGACGCTAATTCTGCCCGATGATCCGGAAATGCTTAAGACACAGCTGATTCGTCTGGCAGACGGCCGTCAGGTGGATCTGGTGGTGACAAGCGGAGGAACTGGCTTTTCTCTCCGGGATCAGACGCCGGAGGCCACTCTGGCGGTGGCAGACCGCATCGCTCCCGGTATCGCTGAGGCCATTCGCTGTAAATCTATGGAAGTGACCAACCGGGCCATGCTGGGCCGGGGCGTATCAGTGATCCGAAAGGGTACGGTGATCGTAAATCTTCCGGGAAGTCCCAAGGCAGTGAGAGAGAGCCTGGGGTACATTCTGGATCCGCTGGATCACGGGATCCGGATTTTACGGGGAAGCGCCTCTGAATGTGCCCGGTAAGGGACGTCGGATAAGGCAGATGAGAGAAAAAAGAAGGGAGAACAGAGAAAATGAAAATGAGAAAACAGGTCCGTATGACGGCAGCTGTCCTTCTGGCAGCAGGAATGCTGGCAGGCTGCTCCAATGGAGCAAAGGAAACAGAGACAACGGCAGCCAATGACAGCAAACACACCGAGATACGGGTGGCGGCGGCAGCCAGCTTAAAGAATGCCTTTGAGAACGAACTCATCCCCATGTTTGAGGAGCAGAATCCAGATATTACGGTCACAGGCATCTATGACAGCTCAGGGAAGCTTCAGACTCAGATTGAGGAGGGACTTGATGCGGATGTATTTATGTCGGCTGCACAAAAGCAGATGAATGCCTTAAATGATGAGGGGCTGATCGATACAGAGTCAATTACCGATCTTCTGGAAAATAAGATTGTGCTCATCGTTCCCTCAGGAAATGCGGCAGAGCTTAAAAACTTTGCAGACATTCAGGAGGCAGCTTCCATTGCACTAGGCGATCCCGCCAGTGTTCCTGCCGGACAGTACGCCGAGGAAGCTCTTACAAACCTTGGAATCTGGGATAAGATTCAGGATAAGGTAAGCTTTGGATCGAATGTGACAGAGGTATTAAACCAGGTGGCTGTCTCCAGCGCAGATGCCGGTATTGTATATGCCACGGATGCCGCCAGCATGGCGGACAAGGTGGAAGTGGTGGCTGAGGCGCCGGAGGGCAGCCTGTCCAAGCCGGTTATCTACCCGGTGGCAGTGGTAAAGAAGAGCGCCCATCCTCAGGAGGCGAAAACCTTTGAAGCGTTTTTAAAGAGCGATGAGGCCATGTCCGTATTTGCCTCCTACGGTTTTTCAGCAGGAAGCTGAGGTTTCATGTCTGACTTAGGGCCGGTACGCCAGCGTGTATACAAAAAGCAAAGGAGGATCGCTTATGGACTGGTCTCCCATCCTGATATCCATAAAGACAGCCAGTCTGTCCATTTTTATTACCTTTTTCCTGGGGATTTTTGCAGCCTGGGCAGTGATTCGCCTTCACAGTGACCGGTTAAAGATCATATGCGACGGCATCCTGACGCTGCCGTTAGTGCTTCCGCCTACAGTTGCAGGGTTCTTTCTGCTCTATCTGTTTGGAGTAAAAAGGCCCATCGGTCAGTTTTTCATTGACTTTTTCAGCGTTAAGATTGCGTTTTCCTGGGGAGCCACAGTGCTGGCCGCTGTGGTTATGTCATTTCCGCTGATGTACCGCTCCGCCAGAGGGGCTTTTGAGCAGGTGGATCCCAATCTGGCCGCGGCGGCAAGGACACTGGGGATGAGCGAGTGGGAGATCTTCTGGAAGGTACTGTTTGCAAATGCAGTTCCCGGTATCCTAAGCGGGGGAGTGCTGGCCTTTGCGAGGGGGCTGGGAGAATTTGGAGCCACTTCCATGATCGCGGGAAATATTGCGGGAAAGACAAGGACTCTTCCCATGGCGGTGTATTCTGAGGTGGCGGCGGGAAATATGGAGGCAGCCACCTCCTATGTGGCAGTTATCGTTGTCATTGCCTTTCTCTCCATCATCCTTATGAATTTGGGAGCGCTAAAGGCAGGAGGAAAGAAATATGGCGATTGAGACAGAACACAGGCTCCGCCTGGGAGTTGAGATAAGAAAGCAGCTGAGGGAATTTCCTCTGGATGTGAGTTTCACAGCAGCAAAGGGCTGTATGGGGATCTTAGGATCCTCCGGCTGCGGAAAAAGCATGACATTAAAGTCCATTGCAGGCATCGTTACGCCTGATGGGGGGCGCATTGCTTTACAGTATGCCCAGGGAGAAGCGGCGGGAGGAAGAGTGCTTTATGATTCTTCTCTGAGAATCAATGAGACGCCCCAGGTCCGCCGGGTGGGATATTTATTCCAGAATTATGCCCTTTTTCCCAATATGACCGTGGAGGAAAATATTGCCGCAGGACTAAAGGGAAAGGGGGCAAAGGCCGTGGCGGGCGGCAGGAGAGCGGCGGCCAGGTCGCATACGGCCATCCGCAAAAAGGTAGGGGAGATGATGGAGAGGTTTCGTTTAACTGGTCTGGAGCAGTGTCTCCCTTCCAGACTGTCCGGCGGACAGCAGCAGAGAGTGGCGCTTGCAAGGATCCTGGCATATGAGCCGGAGGTACTGCTGTTGGACGAACCGTTTTCTGCCATGGATACCCATCTGAAAGAAAAACTGCGGCTGGAGCTGGCGGAAGTATTAAAGGATTATGACGGCGTTTCTATCCTGGTCACCCATGACCGGGATGAGGCGTATCAGCTGTGCCCGGAGCTGCTTTTGATGGATCGGGGGCAGGTGCTGGTGCGGGGGAAAACCAGGGAAATTTTTGCGGAACCGTCGATATGCAAAGGGGCTCGGCTTACGGGCTGCAAAAATATTTCCCGGATCCGCAGAGTGGGAGAGTATCAGGTCTGCGCCCTGGACTGGGGCGGCATTGAGCTGACGGTGAACCGGCCAGTGGGAGACGATATCGCCGCTGTGGGGATTCGGGCCCATGATTTTGAGGCGGTAAGCACAGAAGAGGCGGCCGCGCTGGGGTATAAAAACTGTATTCCTGTGGGCGCACCGAGGATATCAGAAATGCCCTTTGAGTGGCATATCACACTGGAAAACGGCCTGTGGTGGAAACGGGAAAAGACCATACATACTCATGATGCGGCAGGAGCCGTCCCGCCCTATCTTCAAGTGGATCCATCGGCGATCCTGCTGTTAAAGGGAGAACTCTGAAATGGAAAAACAGGAGCAGTTAACGGCTGTTTAAACGGTATTTTCCGAAAGAAAATGAGGTGAAGAAATGAAAGAACTGTTTCAGGAACTGAAAAAATGCCTTTTGAGAGAGGAGGGCGCGGCACTGGCATCCATTATAGAGAGCGCAGGCTCTGCCCCCAGGGGGGCGGGGTCGAGGATGCTTGTGAGAGCGGATGGCTCGTCCCTTGGAACTGTAGGCGGAGGCGCGGTGGAGTATCAGGTGACCTTAGCCTGCCAGGAGGCAGTGCGTTTAAAGCAGTCCGGGCTTTTTAGCTTTACCCTGACGCGCGGCAAAGAGGGAGATATCGGCATGGTCTGCGGAGGGAATGTGACGGTATATATCCAGTATGCAGATCCGGAGGATAAAGAATTGCTGCAGCTTGTGGATCGGGCGCTGGCTATGCTGGAGGTGGACGAGGACAGCTGGCTGATCCTGGATCTGACAGAGGAAAATGCCTGGAAAATGGGGCTTTACAGTGAAAAGACCGGGGTCTTAGGGCTGGGATATGAAAACACAAAAACCTTAGAGAAGCTTTTTGGCCCTGCTGCCGTCACTTTGAAGACAGAGGAGCGTTTCTGGTATTCTGAGCCTCTGGTACAGTCCGGCACCGTATACATCTTTGGAGGCGGCCATGTGGCCCAGGAACTGGTGCCGGTATTAAAACGGGTGGGTTTTCGCTGTGTGGTTATGGATGACAGAGAAAACTTTGCCAATCCCGGTGTATTTCCCGACGCGGATCAGATCATCGTGGGAAATCTGGAACGGATCGGGGATTATGTGGCGATCCGGCCTCAGGACTATGTCTGCGTCATGACAAGAGGCCATCAGTATGACTACTATGTACAGAAACAGGCTTTGGCTTTAAAGCCCTGTTATCTGGGAGTCATGGGAAGTAAAAATAAAATACGCGTGGTGACAGAACGGCTGCTGGCAGACGGATTTTCAGCAGAAGAGATCCAGTCCTGCCATATGCCCATTGGTCTGGCGATCCATGCGGAAACACCGGCGGAGATCGCAGTCAGCGTAGCCGGGGAGATGATTGCTTTGCGGGCGGAGCGTATGGGGAAAACAAGGAGGTAGCAAAATGAGAGAATGTGTATGGGCGCTGTATTTCAGCCCCACGGGAGGAACAAAGAAGGCGGCCCTCTATCTGGCAGAGAGCCTTGGAAAAGAGGTTAAAGAGGCAGATCTTGCGGACCCTGATTTTAAAGGCGCGGCGTTTAAGGAGGGAGAACTGGTTGTGGCAGCCGCTCCCGCCTTCGGCGGCCGGATTCCGGGACTGATGGCAGAGCGTTTAAAGCAGGTGAAGGGAAACGGGGCCATGGCTGTGACTGTGGCGGTTTATGGAAACAGGGCTTTTGAGGATACGCTGGTGGAACTAAATGACACCCTGAAGGCCCAGGGCTTTGCCGTCGTTTCCTCTGCCGCTGTTCTTGCGGAACATTCCATGGTGCGCCTGGTAGCCGCCGGCCGCCCTGATGAGGCGGATCGAAAGGAGCTTCATGGGTTTGGCATAAGGATCCTGGAAAAACTGGAAACAACAGGAATAAAAGAGCCTAAAGTGCCCGGAAACCGCCCTTACAGGGACTGGAAGAAAATGGATGTGGTGCCTGTAATCAGCGACTGCTGCGTAGGCTGCGGACTCTGTGCTGCAAAATGTCCGGCCGGAGCGATTTCAAAAGAATCCCCTGGGATGACGGACCGGGAGAAATGTATTCTCTGTCTGCGCTGTCTGGCAGTCTGTCCCATTGGGGCAAAGAAGCTTCCTGACCCGGCGCAGGAGATGCTGGGTCAGAAGCTTCTGCCTTTAAAGGATATCCGGCGGGAGAATGAACTTTTCCTGTAAGGATTTATTCCGGCCCGTATAATACCGGCTGCAGCTGCCGTCCCTCTAAGGCAGCATTAAGAGCCGGTACAATAAGCTCTGTTTTCGCAATCAGGGAACAGGGCTTTTTTTGCGGAGAATCCTGAGCAAATGGAACGAAATACACATTTTTGCAGGGGAACAGCATTCCGATGTTCTTAAAATTCATCCCCATGGCGTCATTGGTGGATAAGGAGATCACAAGGGGTTTTTCGTTGCGCAGATGGGCTTTTGCAGCCATCAGTACGGGCGTGTCAGTGATGCCGTTTGCCAGCTTTGCAAGGGTATTTCCCGTACAGGGGGCGATCAGAAGGATATCCAGATACCCTTTGGGGCCGATGGGCTCTGCGGCTTCTATGGTCAGAATGGGATCCCGGCCGGCCAGACCGCTGATCCTTCGGATGTATTCATCGGTGCTGCCGAAGCGGGAACGTATGGTCTGGACATGAGAGGAGAAGATGGGGAAGATATCTGCCTCCTCCCGTGCCAGGGTCTGTACGGCCTGTTCTATTTTATCAAAGGTACAAAAGGATCCGGTTACAGCCAGACCGATCTTTTTTCCTTTCAGAGACATGATGATTTCCCTCTATACATAAAAAGTAGTAGTTTTTACTGTCCCTCTCCAAGGACACGGAGTACGGCCCGGCACAGGATGCGGGCGGAAGAATCCGGGCTGAAGCGGCCTGGCAGCCCCGGACAGGCAATCCGCCGGACTTCCACCTGATGACAGGCCGTCTCATCGGCGCAGCCGGGCGGGGACGCCAGCTCAAAAAGAGCGGTTTCCTTTGGAATTTTCTGTAAAAAAGATCCGGTGAGTACAGGTGCAGGAACGGTATTGAAAATGAGCTGCTTCCCAGGCAGAACCTTGCCCAGCATTTCAGGAGAAACGGCGAGGAAACCGCGGGTAACAGCCAGCGTCCGCTTTATGGGGGATTTTTCGCAGACAGTTACCTCGGCCATCATGCCCCTTAGCCGGTCTGCCAGCGCCTGGCCGCAGCGCCCGTAGCCCAGGATCAGGCAGCGGCTCAGATGGAGATTAAAGGGACTTTCGCGGATGGCTAAGCATATGGCCCCTTCTGCCGTGGCAATGGCATTTTCCAGGGCGATTTCCTCCATTTCCATAAAATCCTTCCATAAAATTCCTTTTTTCTGACAGGACTCCCTCACGAAGGCAGACAGGCCGCCGCCAAAGAGGAGCTGCCCCTTATGGAGACCGTCAAGCAGCCGGGAAATCGTCAGGGAGGGGGAGTGTTCGGAAACCTCTGGAAACGCCTGAAAAATGTGTATTTTATCCCGTGAAAACGGCACCGGTCCCAGAATGATGGAGGCCTCCTTTAATTTCTCCTTCGGCAGATCGCCGTCATTTCCCTGATAGGAAAAAACAGGATAGCCCTGAGCTGAAAGAAGCTGCTCCATCCGGCGCTGACGTCCATCGCCGCCGACTATAAAAAAATTCGTCATATTTTTCTCACCTTTTCCCTGCTGCCTGTAATTTATATATATGAAATACCTGGAAAAAGGTTCTTTTTTGATTGCTTTTTGGAACCTGTGCCAAAGTCAGATTGTACTTGAAAAAATACATTGTTTATTTACAGAAAAGCCTTAAAATGTAACCGATTTGTAACCAGATAAGAATATAATAATCCGGTAAATGGGGGAAAGAGAATCGGTATTCTTTTCCCGAAAAATGAAAGAAGGAGGTTTAAACTTGAGAAGAATTGGGAAACGACTTACCGCAATTGGAATTGCTGCGGCTTTGACTTTGACCAATATAGGCAATACTCTGAGCACCGTGTACGCGGCTTCCGGCGGTGAGCACAGAGACCTCTCTGTAAGGGGCGCGGATCTTGCCGGTGCGATTATGGACATGATCCGGGGATTAGATGGGTCCCAAAAAACGGTTCAGCCGGATGAACTGGAGTTTTCACAGGGGCGTGTAGAAAAATACAACCGGCTCTTTTTTGAAGGAACCGGCAGCCTCTATGAATTTTACCCTGAAATTGACGGGCAGGACCAGGAGGCCAGTGTCCGAACCTTTATCCGTCTGCCGGAGGATGCGGATGCCTCTTATGAACTTACAGGCGATGAGCAGCTGGTATTTCTGTATGAAAACGGCGGTGAAAGCAGCATAAGCTTTTCCACTGCGGTTGAGCATGAGAATGGAAAAATACAAAAGACCAGCCGTGTTTCGGTAAAGTCCTATAAGGAGGCATTTATAAAGGAAGATAATTACCTTAAGGACGAGCAGGAAAAGCCTCAGGAATCTGAAACCCAGGCAGGAGAGTCTGTGAGTGAAGGAAAGACAGCTGCAGATGAAACGTCTGCGGAACCCGAGACGGCCAGGACAGAACACACAGAGGAGACCCTGACGGAGCAGAAGGAGGCCGTCGGCGATACAAAATCGTCTGCCGAAACGGAGCAGAGCGAAGGGGAACTGTTAAATTCCAAAGCTCATGACGCACAGACGGACGGGATGGATTCTGACGCTGTGGTAAGTACGGAGGCTGTCACGGCCCAGACGCCGGAGAGTGAGACGCAGAGCGAACTGGCTTCTACAGATGGTTCACAGCCGGAGACAGAAACCTCCACGGCAGAAGAGAGCCAGTCCCAGACGGAGGAAAACGCCTCTTTGCCGGAAACAGAAGCTTCAACCGGGGAGAGCGCCTCTAAGGATATGGAGCAGCCATCCCAGACCGAGACGGCCTCTGGTGAAAGTGAGACGGAAAGCGACAGTACAGCACAAACACCCGTCCAGAGCACCACACAGGCAGAGACAAAGGGCGAGATCCAGACAACGGTTCCAGCAACACCTTCTGAGCCTCAGAAGGATCCGGCAGCCACACCCTCTCAGCCGGAGGATAATGGAAATGATCTGGAGATCGGCTATGGGGATCTGGTGGGAATCGGCGAAAGTGTCACCGCCAAGGCATACATAACCAGCGTGGGTAAGCTAAAGCTTTTAGAGGATTGGAAAATGGCCTCTTATCCGGAATTTGATGAAACCATGACCATGGATGACGGTACAGATATCGCCCTCCACGCAGAGGCAGGCGTTCTTCCTGCCGGTGCAAAAGCTGTGGTATCGAAGGTGAATGAAGACGAGGCGTCCGGGCTGTTAGAGGAGATTCGGGAAAACCGCTTAAAGAAGGGACAGGCAGTTACAGCTGCGGCTCTCTATGAGATCCGGTTTTATGCAGACGGCGAACCCATGGACGATTCTGCGTGGTCCAAAAATGGCCGTGTGGAGGTTTGTTTCTCAGGTACAGCCATCGAAGAAATGAGCAGGGAGGCTGATGGCGTAAAGGTGCTGCAGATCAGTGACAGCATCCATGAAGCAAAGGCTTTAAAGGGAACAAAAACGGCTTTCTCAAATGGAAAAACCACCGATGAAGTGGCAGCAAGCATTACCGGATCCGGCTTTTTCGGGCCAGTGTTCTATACTGTGGATGAAAGCCAGAACCGAGAATTTAATATTGGAGAGCTGCTGGGCGAGGGATCTCCAAAGCTGATTATAAAGGATAAAAGCGGAACAGTCATTGATACGGCAGAGGTAGACGAAGATGGGGTTACGAAAATCTATCAGAATCAAAAGGATGAGGAAGGCAATTATCTTCCTTTGCCCAGAGAACTGACCACATCCTTCCAGATTACCTATGGTATGGAAAACAGCAGCGATCCTGAACTGAAAGGTTATGCAGTAAAAAAGGGAGACCGCTTTGTCTATCAGCTGCCGGACAATATTATCTATGATACGAAAACAGATACGCCGGTCATGTTTGGAGATAAGGTGGTTGGAAGTCTGAATGTGGAACAAAATGGAATACTTTCCATTGATATCACAGAAAATGTGGGCGCCAATTTTAAAGGCCAGCTAACCGTAAAGGGAAGCGTTGATTTTTCAAAAGAACCGGAAGGAAAGCCGGAAATTGAGATCAAGAATGATGACCTTGACAAAACCCTTGTATTTCCTGAAATAAAACAGGAAAAACACTACAGCATCACGATTAAAAAAGATAACAGCGGAGATCGGTTTACAGATGAAAACTCCGCAGGAGACCTGCATTATTCGGATACTACCGGTATTCCGGATGCCGTGCGTTTTCACCTGAAGATCACGGCAGATGCAAAGAATACAGGAGCACTTACAAATCCTGTGATTACTGATCGATTCAGCGAAATCGAAAATGGGGCGATTGAGTATATAGATACAGCTGGAATACGTCTGGAGTCGACACCAGAGGGCAGCAATATTGCAAAAGCAGAATTTGACAATACAGGCTCATCTGACAGCCGTGCGATCCGCCTTTTGGATCAGGATGGAAACCCGGCTGTTATGAAACCTGGTGAGGAAGTGAAACTGAGTTACTGGATGAAGATCAATCCCAGCGCATGGAAAGCCCAGCAGCCGGAACAGACGGAAAACGGAAATCGTGTTTCTTCCTCCATGCGGGCGTCATTCACCAATACGGCCGTGATCACGGCAGCTGCGGCTGACACAGAAGGAGGAACAGTACAGGCTCAGACCCAGTCCTGGTTTGGAAAAACCATTTCCCTGGTTTCAAAGAACGGTACGGTCCGTATCAATGAAACAGTTGGGGATCAAACCATCCCGTTTAGTATTCAGTATAATGTATCCGTTAATCCGAATCTGATCGATATGACAGGCTGGACGGTGAAGGATACGCTGCCAGAGGTTTCAGACTCTGACAAACAGCAGCATTATGTGGGAGCGGTTAAGGTAACTGCTTACGACCGGGAAAATGGAAATGTGTCAGGTGAAACTACAGTGCCTGTTGAAAGAGACTCCTATTCCTGGGAATATACAATACCAAAAGAGCTGGGGCGCTGTTTCCTTCAGTTTACCTACTATACAGATATACAGGAACCAAGCGGCAGCAATGCCAGCAATGAGATTCTTCTGACTGCTCCTGAGGGAAGCGGTTATCCCGGAACCAGGCCTGGATCTACCAGCATAGAATGTATATACAACACCTATACGCTGACGAAAACAACAACCGGATGGCAGGATGGGAAGCTGGGGATCATTGGCTGGAAGGCAGTTCTGACCCAGTATGTAAACGGACAGATAAATTCGGAGGATGCGGTCATTCCAGTAGATGGGGTCTATAGCGACGAGCTTTCTGTAAGCGGCGGAGACGGCAGTGTCAAGCATACATTTATCGATGAAAGCACCCTGAAACAAGGCCTCTCAGTCAAAGACAGAACGGGAAGTGAGGTTTCCGATTATGAAGTAGAGAATTTTGCGGATAATCGGTTTGCCATCAAATTTACAAAAGCCGTTCCCAGTCCGGTAACCATTGAATACAGATCCTATGTAAGAAATACAGGAGAATCCGGGGATTCCTTTTACTGGTCCAGCAGTCAGTCTGCATCCTTTAAAAACAGGGCCATCCTGAAACCTAATAAGGATACGACGGTGCAGGCAGAGGCATCTCAGTCCCTTCCAGCTGCCAAAGGATTTCTGAGAAAAGGTGTGGAGGGACAGGACGCCCAGACAGGAACCATCAAATGGATACTGGAAGGAAACGCATATGACGATAAGGTCAACTTTGATGCAGTGGGAGATGTACTGATTGAAGAGAAGCTGCCTGAGGGGCTGGAACTGGTCAATATCTATCCCCGTGCATACCAGGATGTAACGCTTAGAGCAGGGGAGGACTATACGGTGGATGGTCAGACCGTAAAGATCGACCTCAAGAAGGCAAGGGACTATGTCCGGTCAAAGGGAAAGGACTTTAATATCAATCATGTATTCCGACTGGTTGTGGAAACCAGGGTGAATGACCCCAAAAAAACAACGTTTAAGAATGAAGCAGCCATGCACATTGACGGTATTGAGCTTGCCAGGGTGGGCGCAGAGGCCCAGTTAAAAACAAACTTCCTCATAAAGGGAATGATGTATGATGAGTATACCGCACCATCGGCGCAGTACACTCTGTCGGTAAATCAGCCGGCTTCCCAGCTGAGAAAGGACGGAGGAACGCTGACCGTAAGGGATACCCTTGGAAATCCCAATATGAGTTTTCGCCCGAAAACCATAAAGGTGGTCAACAGCAAGACAAAAGCGGCGATTGAAGAAGCTAAGATTGCCGTAAACGGCTCTGTCTGCACCATCAGCAACCTGCCAGACGCGACGCCTATTACGATTACATATGAGGCTGCCTTAAATGGAGCCATTGGAACGGAGTTTAATGTCAGCAATCATGCAGAGCTGATTTATGGACCGGGAAAATCCATAGAAACAGAGCATAAGGATACCATTACCCTTGTGCAGTCATCTGCATCTGTAACCGGTGATTATTCCATCGAGCTTTCAAAAACTGATCAGTGGGGTCAGCCCCTGGAGGGAGCAGAGTTTACCCTGTATGAATTGCAGCTGGATGGGGATGGCAGGATTACCGGTCAGTCGGATCCCATAGGTACATACGAGCCGGTTATCCAGGATGGCTCCCAGAGCGCCAATGTTGCGATAGGCGGGCTTAAAAGCGGAAAGGCTTACCGGCTGGTGGAAACAAAGGTGCCTGACGGATATATACAGAGCGAGGCGATGGATGTTTATATACCAACGGGGACAGAAACCAAGCTTCCGGAGAATATGAGCCATTATATCTATATTCCAGGATTTCCTGTTTCAGTGGAGAATCAGAAACAGACGGGAAGTCTGAAACTGACAAAACAGGTGAACGGTCAGGAGACTGACAGGCAGGAGAAAACAGAATTCTACTTTACCGTGACAGATGGGGTGCGCTATTTTGACAGAAATGGAAATGCCTCAGAGGAGGTAAAGACCATCAGGCTTGCCTATGATCCGGCGAAAGAAGAAAACGCGCTTATGATCAACGGGCTGCCTTTGGGAACTTACACCGTAACTGAGGCTGCAAATGCAGCGGGCAGCCCCATAGAAGAGGATTTTGGGTATCAGGTAACAGCAGACGGCAGGGAAGGCACAAGTGCGGAGGCTGCCGTACAGGCGGGAAAGACACAGACCGTTATCTTTGTCAACACAGTAAAGAACGATCCGCCTGAGGAGCCGGAGACGAAGCCCAGTCAGCCGGAGACGAAGCCCAGTCAGCCGGAGACAGATCCCAGTCAGCCGGAGACGGATCCCAGTCAGCCAGAGACAGATCCCAGTCAGCCGGAAACCGAAGCGCCAACCTCTCCAGAGACATCTCCTGCCGTCCCGGACGGCGGTCATTCTGGCGGATCTGGAGGTTCAGGGGGCGGCTCCGGAACCACGAATCACGGCAGACACAACCCGTCTAATGGAGGACCGGGAGATAACACGGAGACGGTCACCATTGCGCCGGAGGAAGTTCCTCTTGCACAGTGGCCGGATAAACAGGACGATCCTGTAATCCTGTTTGATGAGGATGTTCCTCTGGCTCCTCTGCCAAAGACAGGGGAAAACCGCCATGGATCCCATGTTATGTTTCTTCTTTCGTCCTTTATGACCGGGGTATATTTGGCCCTTCATCTAAAAAAACGAAAGGAATAGCCGGTAAAGCAGGCTGTACGGAATAAAAACCGTGCAGCCTGTTTTTGCGTTTCCATGCGGTCGGGAAGGCAGCTGTTTTTTGAACGGATTTGCTGCCTATGCTGGTAAACAGCACAAAAATATGCTATACTGTTTACAGCGTTGTGCATTTGTAAAAATGCAGGATGACGATACGCTGCAAACAGCTGGTTTGGTCTTCGGCGAATTATTCTGAAAAAGACACATACCGGTTTTTTTACAGGAATCGTTATATAAGAGGGAAAATAACGGGAGGGGAAAGCAATGGAAAAAACAGGCAGACTTCATTACGGCCTTACGCTGCGGCTGTATTTTGAGGAAAAGGCATTCGGGCCGGGAATGGTGGTTCTCCTTGAGGAGGTAGAGCGTACAGGTTCCCTTCAGCGGGCCGCCCGTTCTATGAATATGGCCTACAGCAAAGCCTGGAAAATGCTCAAGGTAGCGGAAAAGGAATGGGGCTTTGCCCTGACAGATCGGGAGACTGGAGGAAAGGACGGCGGAGGCTCCACGCTTACGCCTCAGGCAAAGGCTCTGATGAAGGCGTACGCGGGCTTTCGCAGCGAGGCAGAGGTTTCGTTGGATGAGCTGTTTGAGAAGTATTTCTCCAGTGAGCGGCTGCAGGAAATGAAAACAGCAGGAGGAGAGAGGGAATGAGTGAGGAGATCGTATTTTGCAGAGGGGGAGGCTGTACGGCCAAGCTGGGGCCTGGCGCTCTGGCACGTGTGCTGGACCGGCTGCCAAAGACCAGGGATCCCAATCTGCTGATTGGCTATGACGGCTCTGACGATGCGGCCGTATATAAGCTGACCGATGATCTGGCCATGGTTCAGACCCTGGATTTTTTTCCGCCCATGGTGGAAGATCCCTATATCTTCGGCCAGATCGCGGCGGCCAATGCCTTAAGCGATATTTATGCCATGGGAGGGCAGGTAAAGACAGCTTTAAACATCGTATGCTTTCCTGAGACCATGGACTTAAATATCCTGGGAAAGATCATGCAGGGAGGCAGCGAGAAGGTGAGAGAAGCCGGGGGCGTACTGGCAGGCGGCCATTCCATTGCAGACAGTGATGTAAAATACGGCCTTTCTGTTACCGGCATCATTCATCCTGACCGCGTATTTGCAAACAGCGGCTGCCGGGTGGGAGATGCTCTGATCCTGACAAAGCCTTTGGGCGTGGGCCTGGTGTGTACGGCGGCCCGTTTAAAGGCGGCTCCTCAGGAGGCCTATGATCTTGCGGTAAGATCCATGACTACGCTGAACCGGTACGCGGCGGATATTCTGGGGAAATACAGAACGCACGGCTGTACGGATGTAACCGGTTTCGGCTTTTTGGGCCATCTTTGTGAGATGGTAACGGATCAGGCGACAGTCCGCATAAGCAGGGATCAGATCCCGTACATCCCAGAGGCTCCTAAACTGGCGGAGGAATTTTACATTACAGCCGCCGCACAGAGAAACCGAAACCATGTTCAGGATAAGGTGGAACTGGGAAGGTGCGGCTTTGCCATGGAAGAGCTTCTTTATGATCCGCAGACCTCCGGCGGCCTGCTGGCTTCCGTAAAGATGGAGGATGCGCCCGAGGCGCTAAAGGAGTTAAAGGAATTGGGACTTCCCTGCGCCATCGTGGGAAGGATCGAAGAGCGGCAGGAAAAGGCCGTTATTGTAGAGTGATACAGGAGGGTGAAAACGATGATACGACTGGATGAAAGAGGAAAACAGTGTCCTTTGCCGGTAATCGAGGCCAAAAAGGCCCTGGAGACCGCTTCTGCGGGCGAGCAGGTAGAGGTGATCGTAGACAATGAGATTGCAGTACAGAATTTAAAGAAGCTGGGAGACTATAAGGGGCTGGCATTTTCTTCCCAAAAAAAGGGAGAAAGAGAGTATGCAGTGGTGCTGACTGCCGCCGGGAATACCGAAACGGCCTCTCAGGAGACAGAAGGCCAGCAGAATAGCCTGCCAGAGCCGGCAGCTGTCTGCTGTCCTGACGGGCGAAGAAAAGGCATGGTAGCCGTGATCTCATCCCGTGAGATGGGACAGGGGGATCCTGCGTTAGGGGCGCTTCTGATGAAAGGCTTTATCTATGCCCTGACGCAGCAGGAGGTTCTTCCAGAGGCCGTTCTTCTTTACAACGGAGGGGCATTCCTCTCTTGTGAGGGATCTGATAACCTGGAAGATCTTAAGACGCTGGAGGCTCAGGGCGTGGAGATATTAACCTGCGGCACCTGCCTGAATCACTATGGCCTAGGAGACAAGCTGAGAGCAGGCAGTGTCACAAATATGTATGAGATTGCAGAAAGGATGACCGGAGCAGCGCTGTTAATACGGCCTTAAGGTGAAGGAAATGGAGAGACAGAGACAGCTGATCATAGTCAGAGGCGGAGGGGATATCGCCACAGGAACCATCCATCGCCTTCACCGGTGCGGTTATCCGGTGCTGGTGCTGGAAACAGGGACGCCGTCTGCAATCCGCAGGCAGGTGGCGTTTTCAGAGGCTATTTATGACGGAAGCAGCGAGATTGAGGGAGTGACCTGTTTAAAGGTATCCAGCTATGATGAGGCAAAGGCCGTCTGGGAGGCGGCGGCTGTGCCGGTGATGATAGACGAAAGGTGCGATATTCTGAAAAGGGTGCGCCCCTGGGCTTTGGTAGACGCAATTCTGGCAAAGAAAAATCTGGGCACCACGAGAGACATGGCAGACAAGACCATTGGTCTGGGGCCGGGATTTACAGCGGGTGAGGACGTGGATCTGGTTATCGAGACCATGCGCGGCCACGATCTGGGAAGGATCCTTTCAAAGGGCTGTGCGCTTCCCAATACGGGAGTCCCCGGACGGATCGGCGGCTTTGACAAAGAACGGGTGATCCATTCACCGGCACAGGGGATCCTGTTTGGAACGGTTCGGATCGGGGACCGGGTGGAAAAGGGGCAGCCGATCGCCATCATTGTTACCGGACAGGGGGAGGTGACGGTGGAGGCATCGCTGACCGGTCTGGTAAGAGGGCTGATCCGTGACGGATATCCGGTGACAAAGGGCTTTAAGATCGCGGACATTGACCCAAGGGAACAGGAATTTGAAAACTGCTTTACTATTTCCGACAAGGCAAGGGCCATCGGAGGTTCTGTTTTAGAGGGGCTTTTGTATCTGGAAATGAAACAGGGCCATTAAAGGAGAGGGATTCATGATTTATTTAGACAGTGCGGCTACCTCCTTTTACCGTCCGCCCCAGGTGGCGGAGGCAGTGGCAGAGGCTATCCGGTCTATAGGAAACTGCTCCAGAGGCGTACACAGAGAGGCACTTGCCGGGGCCAGGATCGTATTTGAGACCAGGCAGCTGATTGCACAGCTGTTTCACGCGCCGGGCCCGGAGCAGGTGGCTTTTACTGCTAATGCGACCGAAAGTTTAAATATTGCAGTCAAGGGGCTCATAGCCCCCGGTGACCGGGTGGTGACTACCGTTTTAGAGCATAACAGTGTTCTGCGTCCTCTGTATGAAATGGAGAAAATGGGTGCAGAGCTGACTGTGGTCGGATGTGAGCGGGAAAGGGGGGACAGCAGAGAAAATAATATTGAACGGACAGCACAGACAGCAGGCCGCCTGGATCTTGAGGCGTTAAAAGAGGCTATCACCCCCGGCACAAGGGCGGTTGTCATGACCCACGCCTCAAACCTCACCGGAAACTGTCAGAATCTGGCTATGGTGGGAGCCTGGTGCCGTCAGGCGGGAGCACTTTTTATCGTAGACGCCTCCCAGACAGCGGGAGTATTTCCCGTTGATATGGAACGGGACAGGATCGACGTCCTCTGCTTTACCGGTCACAAGGGCCTTATGGGCCCCCAGGGCACAGGCGGTCTTTGCGTACGGGAGGGACTTGTCATCCGCCCCCTGTTATCCGGCGGGAGCGGGATCAGGACCTTTGAAAAAACACACCCCTCTCAGATGCCGACAGCCCTGGAGGCCGGAACCTTAAATGGTCACGGCATCGCAGGGCTGAGAGCGGCTCTTTACTATATCAAAGAGCAGGGGATGGATCAGCTGAGAAAGCGGGAACAGTTCTTAATGAAACGTTTTTATGAACAGGTGCGGGAAATCCCGGATATTCGTATCTACGGTGATTTTTCCCAAAAGAACCGCGCACCCATCGTGTCACTGAACCTGGGAGACGAGGATTCAGCCGCAGTCAGCGATTATCTATCCCAGGAATACGGCATTGCTGTCCGGCCCGGCGGCCACTGTGCGCCTCTGATGCATCTGGCTCTGGGAACGAAAGAGCAGGGAGCGGTTCGATTCAGCTTTTCCCATTTTAATACGGAAGAGCATATTGACACGGCTGTCAGGGCGCTGCGGGAGTATTGATCCGGCAGCGTTCTCTTTAACAGGCAGCGGTTTTTTGCATCAGGATTTCCGTCAGCGCAGAACCGCTGCTGGTATGGCAGCGCACGATCTCCGTTTCATTTTCATTGACCTCGTCCAGAGCGCAGCGGATCATCTTGTGGGATACGGTATTTGTAAACAGCACCAGCAGATCCGGCCGGCCGATCTGCTTATCCAGGCTGGCACTCATCTGGGTAAATACCTTTGCCTTGCAGTTATAACTCTTACAGATCTTCTTATACTGACTGACCATTCGGTCGTGGCCTCCAATAATAACAACACTCATACAGATTCCTCCTTGCAGATAAGAGGGGGCACAGAAACGCTGCTGTACACAGCCCCTCAAAGATATAATTGCAAAATGGTTAGTACACACTAACTTTAATGAGTTCATCATACAGGATAACAGGCAAAATGTCCATACAAATCAAGTGATAAGATTTCTCATTTGTTAAATACACTGCATACAATACAAAAAAATTTAGAATATCAAAAAAAGATTGTCCACTCTGCGGATTGCGGGGATCGCACGCTCCGGCTATAATAGAGCCATCATAAGCAATCAGGCGCTGATTGAAAGGAAAGGAAGAAAAGAATGGGATTTATCGCAGTGGTCATCGTATTTGCAAGCCTTGGATACGATATGTACCGTGTGATCCGCGATCACGAAAAGAACTGATGCAGCAGATTTTAATAGATGTGTTGGGGAGCATTTAAAAGGCTCTCAGGAAAACAGCCCGGATCGGATATGGCAGCTAACAGGAGGCCGTGTCCGGCACAGGCTGTTTTTATTTGCACAAAACAGCATGGAAAACACCTTTGTGATTGCCTGGAGCCTTCGCCTGTGATAAAATAATTCCATAAGCAGACAAGGGAGGCAAACGGTTGGACGTATATCATTATGAGAGGATAAGAGCAGAGGCCGGGGCATGGGGGGAGTTTGAACAGAAGAGATGGACTGGCGCTGAAAGCCTGTGGGAGGCCCTGGAACTGGATGCAGTTTTGGGAAGGAAAGCCCCTTTTGTGGCAGCATTTACGGGCGGAGGGGGCAAAACTTCCCTGATCCGCCGTCTGGCCTGGGAAGGAAGGCAGCAGGGGCTTCGCGTACTGGTAATTCCCACCACCCATATGGCTGTACCGGAGCGATTTGCCGTTTTGGAGGACTCTCTTAGGGCTCTGGATGATATGATAAAGAACAACAAAATTGCCGTCACCGGAAAATTGGAAGAAAAGACGCCGGGGAGAAAAAAAATCTCCTTCTGGGGCTGGGAATTTTATCATCAGGCCATAGAACTGGCAGATCTCATCCTGACAGAAGCGGACGGGGCCAGATGTCTGCCGTTAAAGGCGCCTGGGCCAGATGAGCCGGTGATCCCTCCGGATACGAACCTGATCCTCAGCATATGCGGCCTTAAGGCTCTGGGAAAAAAGGGGGAAGAAGTTTGCTTTCGCAGGGAACCGTCCAGAGAAATCCTGAACCGCTTCGGCCGTCCCTCTTTGAAATCGGAAATGCCCTGGATTGTAGAGACAGAGGATATGGCCTGCCTTATGAAATATGGCTATGTGACTCCTCTGAAAAATGCGTTTCCCAATGCCAGGGTTGTTCCTGTCTGCAGTCAGGCGGATTCTGAAAAAATACGACGGGCCGGAGAAAACATTATTGAACAGACCGGTGCGGCAGACGGGCTTGTAACAGGGAACTTGCAGGAGGAATCCTCCTTTACCCTTTTTTAGAAGAAAATATTCGCTGCTGCGGCAGACGATGCGGTGGCCAGACTATCTGCCCGTTTTTTGCCCGGTGGGTTCGTTTTTTAATAGGATACAAAAGAAAGGGAAACATCCGGATATGAAGCTTTCAATGATCTATATGGCCTCCGGCTTTGGCCGGCGCTTTGGCTCGAATAAACTTCTGGCGTCCCTTGGGGGGCGCCCTCTTTATATGTATGGTCTTACCGCACTGGCAGAGGCCGCCGTCCTTTTACAGGCGGAAGGGACAGAATGCCAGCTTATCACTGTCAGCCAGTATGCAGAGATACTGGAAGCGGCCCGCCTTCTGCCTCTGACGGGCCTTACGGTAGAAAATCCTTACAGTGAAGAGGGAATCGCCGCATCCATTCGCCTGGGAACCGCCGCTGCCTGGGAGGACGCCTCAGCCTTTCTGTATTTTGTGGCCGACCAGCCCTATACAGAGCCCGCCGTTATCGCTGCCTTTGCATCGTCCTTTCTCAAAAGCGGCAAAACGATCGGCTGTACTGCCTCCAATGGCCGGCGGGGCAGCCCCACAGCCTTTTCCGCCTGCTACCGGCAAAACCTTATGGGGCTAAAGGGCGACAAAGGAGGCCGCCAGATCATGGAGTCCCGCCCGGATGAGATCTGGATCATGGAGACAAAGGCGGATCAGCTGTGGGATATTGACCGGGCGGAGGATTTGGATGCAGATAAAATGAAAAAAGACGCAGACCGAGGCAGGATACAAGGGGAAAAGGAGAAGGAAGATGCATAAGAAAGATGGGAAAAAAAACAAGAAGAGGGGATGGAAAAGGAAACGCTCAGGCAAAGCGCTGGCAGCCGCAGCCCTGCTTTTGGGGGCGGCCATTCTTTTTTCCTGCGGATTTGCAAAAACCTCTCAGTACGCCGGGGGCGGACGGGGATATCTGCGGTCTGCCACCTATTATTCCGATGACTGGGTGATCAATTTCTGGAACAGTGAAAGCTGCCATATGGAGGAGGAACTGGCTCAGATTGCAGCAGACGGGTTTAACAGCATCATTCTGGCTGTGCCCTGGCGGGAATTTCAGCCTCAGACCCGTCCCATATCCTATGAGGATTACGCGTGGGCAAAACTGGACCGCGTGATGGAAATGGCTGCGGCCCAGGATCTGGGGGTGATCCTGCGGGTAGGCTATACCTGGGATTATGCCGGTTCGGACAATATTTTAACGCGCTATGAGCGCCTTCTGTATGATGAGGAGATACGATCCGCCTGGCTTTCCTACGCCGCCCGCCTTTATGAGAGGGCCAGCGCTCACGAAAATTTCTGCGGCGGTTTTCTTACCTGGGAGGATTTCTGGAATTTTACGGAAAACTGCGCCGGATATGGAAATGGAATTACCGGGAGAAAGATGGCAAAGCAGGTGGGATATACCGCCTATGCCAGGGAGCGCTACAGCCTTAAAGAACTGAGCGCTTTCTATGGGACGGATTTTTCCGATTACAGCGAGATCTATCTTCCTGAAAAAGAGTCCTACGCAAGGAAGGTACTCTTTGAATTTTATGACGCATTTTTACAGAAACTTTTAAAAGAGACTCAGGCTGTCTTTCCCGATCTTTCCATGGAGGTGCGTCTGGATACGGATGCTGTGAAAAAGGCGGATGGTTCTCTGGAAGGCGTGCCGCACTGGAATACCTTTGGCTGCGGCGATGCTTCCTATACCGGCATCATGTACAGCGTTCCCATGGGCTTTGCAAATGCGGGAGAGAAGGTCACGGCAGAGGAAGCGCTTAAAAAGGCGCCTGTATTATTAAATCAGGTTCGGGCTTATAATGGAAATAAGCCCGTTTATGTAGATCAGTTTCTCTTTACGGATAATACGGTGGGATTTGAGCAGAATGCCCAGCTGGAGGAATCAGAGAAAACAGCCTATCTGAACGGAATGGGGGAGATTTTTCGGAAATATACCATGGGATACGGGATCTGGACGTACCGGGATTATGGGGATAATAAGCTTTACAATCCCCAGTTTGCCTTAGGGCTTCGGGGATGGAAAAGCTTTGGCGGAAGCTATGTGGCAGAGGGGGACGAAGGAAAGGAGGCCGTTCTTCCATCAGGCAGCCGCATTTCACAGGATATCCGAAGCCGGGCCACCGGGGCCAGCGGAAAGGACGCCTATGTGCGTTTTACGCTGGAAGGTAGGGACGGAGCTGTAGTCACCGTGCGCGCCGGCGGACGTTCACAGACGGCGGCAGCCGGGGAACGCCGTACAGTGGAAATGAAATTTGAGGACTGTTCTGCGGAGGAGCTCTCTATCTCCTGTACGGGCGGAGGAACTGCCATGGTCGACAATGTAAAGGTCTATACTTATATAACGGAGGGCGATCTTTACCGTATGGACGGCTCGCAGGATCACTGCATGGAGGCAGTGCGTCAGCTGAACCGGACGCTGGGGGCCAGTCAGGCAGACAACAGCTGAAACATGGAAAAATAACAACGGCAGGAATTTTCTCTTGTCAGGGTATGAGACCTGCTGACCGCGCACATACTAACTTCTGTCATACATCCGTCGGTTACAGGCCGACGGAAGGACTTAGCGCTGCTTCTGCTGTCTTTTTCAGGATACAAAAAGGCATCGGGAGCGTATTTATGGGACAGGAGGAAATGAAATTATGACAAAACTGGAATGTTCAGTGGAAAACTGTGTGCACAATGCGGATCAGTGCTGCTGCAGGGGCTCTATTCTGGTAGACGGCCATGGAGCCAGGGATGCAGAAGGAACCTGCTGTGCAAGCTTTGAGGAAAACAGGGGAGGCGTTTTCAAAAACCTTTTTAAAACGCCGGAAAGCCGCCTGGAGGTAGACTGCGACGCGGTGAACTGCGCTTACAATGAGGACTGCTGCTGCACAGCCTCTGGTATATCCATTCGGGGAAACGGAGCCTGCGACTGCGAAAATACCCAGTGCGCCACCTATAAAGACCGATAAAACAATCCATGCAGACATTTGAGGCTAAAACAGATCAAAAAAGTTATTGACAAACAGCTTCTGGTATGATATTCTGTTAAAAGTTGTGAAAACAACTGACAGGAAAGCAGGTTATCCGCCTCACCCTGGCACGAGCAAGTGACCCGGGTTTATATCAGAAGCTGCTGTAAGGGCGATGCGTTTCTAAGCGTACGTATACAAGGAAAACAGCAGATGGGTATGATTATTCGCGGATGGCAGAAGCTGTCCGCTTTTTTTACATTTTGCTTTTTCATCCGAACAAACATGACTATGGAGGTGTACGACTATTAGCGAGTTAATGATCAACGAACAAATCAGAGACAGAGAGATCCGTCTGATCGGCGAGAACGGAGAGCAGTTAGGCATCATGTCTGCAAGAGACGCCTACAAGATGGCTCAGGAGGCAGAGCTCGACCTGGTAAAGATCGCTCCCACCGCAAAGCCGCCCGTATGCAAGATTATCGACTACGGAAAGTACCGTTACGAACTGGCCCGCAAGGAAAAGGAAGCCAGGAAGAAACAGAAAGTGATTGATATCAAAGAAGTTCGTTTATCGCCAAACATTGATACCAACGACTTAAACACCAAGGTAGGAGCTGCAAGAAAGTTCCTGGAGAAGGGTGATAAGGTAAAGGTAACACTTCGTTTCCGCGGCCGTGAGATGGCCCATATGTCCAAGTCAAAGTACATTCTGGACGATTTCGCTGAGAGTCTGGCTGACATCGCAGTTGTGGATAAGCCCTCAAAGGTGGAAGGAAGAAGCATGGTTATGTTTTTAACTGCAAAACGTTAAAAATAGAAAGTTTTCAAGGAGGAAATTTACAATGCCAAAGTTAAAAACCAGCAGAGCAGCAGCAAAGCGCTTTAAAAAGACAGGAACCGGTAAGTTAGTCCG